>JAEEGG010008787.1_pt1 | contig 22791 bp, 19 predicted proteins | sample 9134161 | NCBI WGS metagenome assembly JAEEGG01 (sample SAMN16246543, study PRJNA631951) | gut metagenome | biome: gut microbiome; feature: rumen; material: CR-attached | host: Bos | place: Iran: Karaj | collected 2018-10
AAACAAGAACTGTTCATCTGGCTTATACTTAAGCAGTTCGCCAAAGAAATCCATCATCTCGGGCAGCATATACCAAGTGCCAACCGAGCCCAGATACGACAGCACGAATGCATTGGGGCTGATATTCAATTTTTTGCGCCAATTGTCAATATCCGCCTGATTAACAGCGTTATAATCAAAGTGATTGACATCGGCGCAGCAGGGAATAACCGTTATTTTGTCGGCCGCCACATTGGGCAGATTCCATTGCAGAATCTCGCTTTTGGCGGCGTTGGTCAGACTCACAATGGCGTCCGATTCGGTCATAAACACCTTTTCCTTACGCTTGAAAAAGTTATATACAAGCCTGTAAATCAGTTTTTTGGTATTCCAGATATTGCCATCAACTCGCTCATCGGCATAGAAGCCGCGCATATCGAACACAAAGCGGCAACCGAACTTCTTTCTCAGCGTAAGTCCCACAAAAGCAGCAATATAACTGCGGCAATGCACAATGTCGAAGCCACTACGCCGCTGAAGCAATAGTGCCAAACGCTTGATTTTCAGAATATCCTTCAGCGTTGACACGATTGGCGGACGTTTGGTGTAAACCGTTGGTTGCCAATCGATTCCCGCTTCTGCCACAATCTTTTCGACAGTGGCGCGGCCAGCAGCAAAAACTTCGGGCTTTTCGGCGCTTATGAGCGTGATTTGGTGTCCGCGTTGCGCCAATCCGCACAGGTACGGCAGCACCTGCGACTGCCCCAGAGCGTCGGTCATTCCGTCGTACGATATGTATAAAGCCCTGCTGTTCATTGGTTTAGAACGAAATCAAATATTGCTTTCTCATCTGCGCGGTCGAACCAGTGCATTTGCGGATAGCGGTTGAACCACGTCATTTGTTTTTTTGCGTAACGCCGTGAGTTTCTTTTGATTAGGCGCACGGCTTCGTCAAAATCATACTCGCCGTCGAAGTAGCCGAAAAACTCTTTGTAGCCGACCGTGTTGAGTGAGTTCAACTGCTTGTATTGGTGCAGATTACGCGCTTCGGCTTCCAATCCTGCGGCAAGCATCGCGTCAACGCGGCTGTCGATACGGTCGTAGAGTTTCTGGCGGTCCATTGTCAGGCCAACCATCACAATGTCGAACGGCCGCTGCTTGCCTTGCCCTGTCCGCAGCGACGAGTATGTCTTGCCCGTCTGCGCAATCACTTCAAGGGCCTTCAGCACACGTTTAGGGTTCACAATGTCGGCTGTGTTGTAATAGTCGGGGTCGAGTTGTGCCAGTTCGGCACGCAAGGCGTCAATACCTTCATTTTTAAGGCGTTGCATCATCTGTGCACGAATTTCGGGCGACGCTGTCGGCAAATCGTCAATGCCCTGCACAACAGCATCGATATACATTCCCGAACCACCAACCATCAGCACCTTGTCGTGCGTGGCGAACAGCGTATCGAGCAAATCGAGCGCCTGCAACTCGAACCGTCCAGCGCTGTAATAGTCTGTTATCGAGAGATTTCCAATGAAATAGTGCTTCACCTTGGCCAACTGCTCTGCCGACGGTGGCGCAGCGCCAATCTGCAGTTCGCGATACATCTGCCGCGAGTCGCACGACACGATTTCGGTGCCCAACGCCAGAGCCAGTTCAATGCTCAAGTCGGTCTTGCCAATGCCCGTAGGGCCCGTCAGTATTATCAGTTTTTTGCGCTGCATTCTTTTGGTTGTTAGTCCGTTACGCTGATAAATCTTCTATTGGCAGTTGACCTTTATTTAAAAAAAGACCAATGCCGAACCGACATTGGTCTGAGAAAATACTATTGTGCTAATTTACTTTTTCTTATACGAAACACTCAAGGCAGCAATTTTCTCCCTTACTTCTTTCTGTCCTGTCGTGTTGACTACAAGGTCGAAAACGCGTTCCACCTCGCCCAATTGGTTAATGTATGGGGTAAAAGAGTGGGTGAAAGACATTTCCAATTCCTTGAAATTTGATGTGTACTCATATGTGGCACTTTCACCAGTCATCAGTCGTGACCATGCTTCGTCAAATCTAGCCTTGGCTTCATCGTTCGGAACATACAAATCGATGAAACGTTTGCCAACAAATTCAACCTTTTCCACACGCGATAACTGCAACATCATGTCGTTAACATCAATAATTGTTCCTGACAGGTCGATGTCTATAGTGCCGAGAGTGTTGTTTATTGCGTCAACAGCAAGTCTCATCTCGCCTTCGCGACGTACAGCCTCTTCTTGTGTGGCTTGCAACTCTTCCATATTCTGTCGCAACTCTTCTTCTTGCGATGAGAGTTCCTCGCCGCGCATTTTCGATTCTGAAAGCAGTTTGTTGGTTTGCTCGGTAATTCTCACGTTGGATATTGTCGATGCAATGTTTTCGCCCAATGTTTGTAAGAAATCTATCTGATACTGAGGTATTTCGTTGAATGATGCCAACTCTACAACACCAAGCACGTTGTCGTTTATAACGAGAGGAACAAGGAGCAGATAGTTTGGCTCTGCACCACCAAGACCAGATGTAAGTTTGATGTATTCTTCTGGTATTTCTTTTAGATATACAGGCAATTTCTCAAATGCGCAACGTCCGACAAGGCCTTCTGTAACGCCAAAATTGGTTCTCAAGTATTTCTCGCGGTTGTAGGCCACTGCACTCTTCATCTCGAAGTGTGGATTGTCTTTGTCCTGCTCATTCAAAATGTAGATGGCACCTTGATTAACTTTCAAATAATCAACCAAATGGCGCATTACGTTGCTCGACAGAATGTCCATATTCTCGGAGTTGTGACGAAGAATGTCGCCAAAGTCGGCCAAGCCTTTTGTAGTCCAGTTGCGGATTTCGTCTTCGTGCTGGCGCTTTTTGTTGGCTTCGTCCGATGCGCGCAGATTCTTGCGCATCTCAAGCAGTGCGTTTCCTAACGTGTCGCTTTCGCCTAATGCCTCATAGTCAGAGTCGTAGTTGCCATTTCCGATTTCCACGGCAAATTCTGAAGTTTTGCGAAGTGATTCAATGAATCCGTTCAGAGCATCGCCCATGTCACCAATCTCATCGTTCTTTGTGATGAGTTTTTCTTTAGGCAGGATACCCTTGGTCATTGTGATCAGGAATTCCTTCAGTTTGTAGACCGGAACAACAATGCTGCGTGTGGTGATTATGCTGACAAACAGCACTATAATAATAATGATCAATACGGATATGACAACGAAGTTTTGGAACCACGCGAATGATGAAGCCATTTCGCGGTTCGCTTCTTCGGTTTTTTTAGAGATGATTGCCGTTAAATCTTCAATTTCTGACAAAAGTTTATTTGTCTCGTCAATCACCTGACCGCCATCTTCAACCATCGGGTTGATTTCCCATGTGTTCATAATGTCATCGTAGTCCGCTAGGCTATGAAGTCTCCGCATAATTTCTTTATGGTCGGCGAACAACGTGTCGTTTATTCCGGTTAATATGATTTCCAGTTTCTCGCGTTCTTCTGGTTCCCAGTTTTTTGAGATTTCAAGTAGTTCATTCTGCAATTTTGGGAACTGAACATCGTGCATGTTCTGCAACCTTTTTTTGTCAGGAGTGTCTTGTGTGCGCTCAATAAATACCCAGTTTTTGATGAGCATCTGCGAACTTGTCACCATTGCGTTGCATTCTTGAAGACCTGACAATGAAGGATTGTAGATGTTAAGAATGTCTTCATTCAGTTTCCTGTTGGTGTTTGAAGTGGAATATGTTACTAATCCATTGATGATTACCACCAAAAGAAGTGAACCGAAACCAATAAGCAGTTTATTTGAAATAGTTAAACGAGCATTCATCCCATATCATTTTTGTTTCTCACCAAAAATAGAATTTTATTTTAATCTACTGATATTTTTCTCGGACTAAATTCACATGAATTGAAAACCTTGTTAAAAAAGGAAGCCTCCACATTGTGCGGAGGCTTCCTGAATGCTGTCTTTCGAATCGTTATTCGACTGAAATTGCAAGTTTTAAGAGATTTGCGCTTACTTGTAATTTGCGGTCGGCAATGGCTTTTTTGCTGATTTCGAATTTGATTTTGTCGTCAACCAGCAAAAAATTGATGCATGAACCATTTTTCAGAGATCCCGGCCTGTCGCTAAGAACCAATGTCGGTGATTCTCCAACTTTTGCAAGGGCCGAGCCGAGTTTGTCAGCCTTGCTGTCAGAAAAAGGCAAATAAAGAATTTGGCATTTTGAAATTTCTTCAATGGATTTGACTCCAACCACTGTAATTGGGCTGGAACCGACCATTTTGCCGTTAGTTACTGTCTTGATTTGATTCAGGACATCATTTTGATTTACAATGCATATTACAAAATCTCCGCTTTTATCGCCCGCTGGCCATTCAATTTCTTTTGTGAAATTGTAAATGAAAAGTGCCTTAAAACGAGCATCTTGCGCTTTGCAGATGTTTATGCTAACGATTGCAATAATTAGTATTAAAAAACGTTTCATATCCCCAATTTTATTGTAAAAAACACCTATTAGAAACTGGTCTAAAGGTATAAAAAAATGTTATCGTCATAATTGTCAGCATGTTTTTTTTCATAAAAGTGCATAATCGTCAGACTAATAATGCCTTTTCATGTATGAAATGCTGTTAACTCGTGATAATCGATATGGGAGAGTTTCTGAAAATGAATTACATTTGTCCCAAAAAGAGATAGTATGAAGCGTTTATTCAGCACTATAAAGGCGTGGACATTGTATATGCCTGTCATTGTGTTTTTTCTCGTTCTTCCGTTTGTGTGGAATACTAATTTGTTAGACGCGTCACTGTTGTCGAGACAGTTGTTCTTGTCATTCTTTTTAGTGGCAATGCTGGCCACCTTTGTTTTTATGTTTTTCAAAGGTCTGCGTTTCCGTTTTGGTGGAAAATGGGAAAAGGTGGTGTTGTGCGGTTTGTCACTGTTTATGCTTATGCATGTTATTTCCTCTTTATTTGGTGTGGACAATGGATATGAAGCGCTGTTCCGTACGGTAAAGGAATTTGGTTTTTGCTTGTTTTTCTTTTTCATCTACCAGTTGCTGATTTATGATTGCCGGGGGCGAGAACTGTTGTTGAAATTGATGCTTTGGGTTGGAGCGTTTTTTATTTCATTGGGAATCATTCAATTACTTGGCGCTGATTTCTCTAAATATATGGCAGCAACCAAAAATAGGTCGTATTACCTGAATTTGGTTATGGAACAGATATATTCGACATGCTCAAATAAGAATTTGTTCTCTTCGCTGCTGTTTATTACGCTGCCAATATCTGTCTATTTTGTAATGGTCCCCAATGGTAAAAACAAGATAGCAACGATTTTGTGGCGCATTTTTGCTGCATTGGTGACGGTCGTCGATTTAGCGTTCATTTTGGTTTTGCTTACTAGAACAGTTTGGCTGGCAGTGTTTATGTCTGTTGCCGCGTCTTATGTCCTTATATGTGTTTGGAAATTACATATTGTTCCGCGAAGGTTAGGTGTAAAGGCGGCTATAAAAGCGAAACTTATATATATAGGTGTACCATTACTGCTTGTAGTGTCGATGGCGGTGGTGTTCGTTGTATCTGACACTCAAATCGAACGGACAATTGTTGAGCGTGTAGTGATAACCTTTAACCCGGAAAAATATGGTTATAGGGACAATGAACATGGTGAGTCATCGGTGGCTATGCGCAAGTTGATTTGGGGGAAGAGCGTGGAGATGATTAAGGACCATCCATTGTTGGGTGCGGGTCCCGGACAATGGCAGATTGAAGTCCCCAAATATGGAGTTGACGAATTTGATGCAAAACTCAGGGAGGGAACACTAACCTTCCAGCGTCCGCACAATGATTTTTTGTGGTTTGCGTCAGAAGTAGGTTTGTTAGGGCTGTTGGGGTTTGTAGTATCATTGATCGGTATTATTTGCGCCGGATTGTCCAATATCAGACATTCGGACGACAAAAAGGTTGTTTTGTTTAACATTTTGGCAGTTTCCGCACTTTGGGGATGGATAGTGATTTCATTGCTAGACTATCCTCATGAGCGCATTGAGCACAACGTGTTTTTCTTAACCATCTCTGCAATTATGCTTGCCGATTGGCAAAAACACAGAGTGACGGATGAACGGTCTGGCAATGTTATGGTTACTATCTCTATGTTGGCCGTAGGACTAGTGGTAAGCGGTTTGCATTTATGGCAATCATGGGCATTTTTTAAAGGCGAAAAAAATGCAAGAAATGTCTTGGCAGCGTATTATGATGAGAATTGGGATGCCATTCTCATGTTGACACGCAATGCAGATAAGCAGATGTATACATTGGATAACTTTACTGTGCCGACACATTATTATAAAGGTGTTGCATTGTCATATAAAGATAATGACGAGGGTGCAATTAGGGAATTCAACAAGGCAATTGAGAATCATCCGAACCATATGCTTACATATTGTGCTATGGGTACTTCGTATATGAAATTGGACAAATATGATGAGGCGGTTAAATGTTTTGAGTGGGTTTTCGAAATGTCACCACGGAACAATCAGGCATTGTATGACATGGCCGTTATACATTATAACAAAAAGGAATTCAAGCAGGCGCTAGAGTATATCTTGAAACTTCCCGATAAGTTGGAATTGACTCCTAATAACTTTGAGTCGGTGCGAAGGACAATATGCAAGGCTGCTGTGAACGAGGATGCGTCGTGCTATAACAGAAAGAATCTGTTGGATTGGATTAATGACGACAACAAAGTTGACTCTTCTATAAAACGGTATTATTCTGACAGTTGCGCGTTCGATGAGTTGATTCTTAAAGAGTTGGGGCCGAACAATCAGTGAGCAAACAAGTGTTCAAAAAGGATTTTTAAGCCGATCAGAATCAGCACGATTCCCCCAATCAGTTCGAAGTTGAACCGACAGATGCGTTTGAAGCAGGCTCCAAGATAGACCCCGACAATGGTCAGCAGGAACGAAACTGCAGCAATGGTGAGCGAAGGGGAGAGTAGGGTGTTGCGCATCAACCCCAAGTTGACACCAACAATGAGAGCGTCGATGCTGGTGGCAACAGCCAACCCGAACAAAACCTTGTAACTTGTTGTATCAAAATGACCTTCGTCTTTCTCGCTGAGTGATTCGCGAATCATGTTGCCGCCAATGCATGCTAGCAAACCAAAGGCAATCCAGTGGTCGAAAGAGTCGATGAGATTGGCAAAACTGGCACCAGCCATCCATCCGATTACGGGCATAAGACCTTGAAATCCACCGAAAAAAACTGCCATAATCAAGGCTGTCTTGAGTCGGGGCTTCTCCATCATCAAGCCAGAAGTTATGGAAACCGCAAAGCAGTCCATGGCAAGGGCAATGGCGATAATCAGAATGTCGAGCGTGCTCATCGTTGCTTTTTTCGGCAAATATATGGGAGCGATTATATTCATGATTGTTTTTCTCACAAAAAAAAATATTTGTCAATCTTTTAGTTCATGTTATTTCTATAGAACAAACCTTTACATTTGCAGTTCATTAAAAACAGTCAGTATGCGGTATACATCAGACAACAGAAGTGACAGAAAGCCAGACCGTAACAGAAATAATTACGGCCAAAACGATTCGGGCAGAGAGGCCAGACAATTTGGAAAAAGTGAGGGGCCAAGATTTGGTAAGGGTGACGGAACAAGAAGATTCAGTCATCGGCCCTATGGCGAAAACGGAGAATCGGACGGACGGTATCGTCCGAGCAATAATGGCGAAAAACGTCAGATGTACCGTTCCAATAACAGCGGATCCATCAACGAAAATTGCGGCTACGGGCAACATCGCGGCGGACAAACTCGTGGTAATTATCGCGATAGAAACAATGATAATGGTCAGAATCAACGTTTTGCACGTCCAAGAATCGAACGCAATCAAACAGATGCCGAGCAACAGCATTTTTCGAGATACAAGGAGGATGACGGAATCCGTCTGAACCGCTACATTGCTAACGCTGGCGTATGCAGCCGTCGCGATGCCGAGCAGTATATTCTGGCAGGAGTGATAACCATCAACGGAAAGGTTGTAACCGAACTTGCCACAAAAGTTCATTATGGAGATGTGGTCAAGTTCAACAACGCACCATTGATGCCAGAAAGAAAAACTTACATATTGCTCAATAAACCAAAAGATTACGTTACTACCACAGAGGACCCGCATGCAGAAAAAACGGTGATGGATCTTATCGGTGACGCTGGAAAGAATAGGGTTTATCCTGTCGGTCGGCTCGATAGGGCAACCACTGGACTTTTGCTGCTAACTAATGACGGTGATCTGGCTGAACATCTTTGCCATCCGAAGTATAACAAACAGAAAATCTATCATGTAACCCTCGACCGCAAGGTGGCCGAGGAGGATATTGAGAAGTTGATGAATGGAATCGAACTTGAAGATGGTATGGCAAACGCCGATGAAATAGAATACTGCAATCCTGAAAACCTGGCCGAAGTTGGCGTTGTTATTCATAATGGCCGAAACCGCATTGTGCGCCGCATGTTTGAGGCGTTGAAATACAGAGTGAGGAAACTTGACAGGGTTTATTATGCTGGTTTGACCAAGAAAAATCTACCTCGCGGCAAGTGGCGTTTCCTTACGGATAAAGAAATCGCAATGTTGAAACGCGGTACCTATAAATAGGAACCACAATCAATAACGGCATTTTTATAATAAAAAATAAACTAGAACTGAATAATTTGGTGCAATTGTTGTTATAAAAGTTATATATTTGTATGACTTTTATGAACCCCATGTATTAAAAATGGACAATTGCGTTAGTTTATTGAGTTATAAAGGCAAAATAACATTCGACAAAGTCAATGACTTGTTGGATGATTATCAGCGCAAAATGCCGACTACTTGTAGCGTGAAGTGTCGGACGCGATTGTATTCCATTGTGGTTGAGTGTCTTGAGAATGCTTACAGGCATAATATTGAAGGTTCTGATTATCAAGTTACTGTCGATTTGTGGAATCAACAATCAGAATTTGTCCTTTTTGTTGAGAATAAGATAAAGAATGATGAGATTGGGCCGTTGGCAAACTACATTGAGCGGATTAACGCGGCTTCGCCATCGGAATTGAAAAAATTATATTTTGAAACAATTTATCACACAACAATATCGGAAAAAGGCGGGGCAAGAGTTGGATTAATGAAGATTCGCCGATGTGCAAGCCAGCCGATAAAATATGAATTTGTCGCTATCGATAAAAATACATCTTTGTTTAACATAATAGTCAGAATTACTGACGTTTACCAATCGGACCACAATGACAATGAACTCCATCAGAATTCAAGAAACCAAAACGTCTCCTGCAGTTGTTTTTGATCTGGATAACAACAAGTTTGAAATTACAGGATGTTCGCGACCAGAAGATGTCGTGGTTTTTTATCAGCCGATTGTTGATTGGCTTTGCGACTTGAAAATGGGCATCAATGATGAGTTGCTGGCTAAATTTCAGAACAATCCGATAGTTTTCAAACTGTTTTTGGAGTATTTCAATTCGTCGTCGGCAAAGTATGTTTTGGATATAGTTCTACTTATTAATGAATTGTTTAAGAGCGGGTTAAACGTCAAAATTGAATGGCAATACAAGTATAATGATGAAGATATGCTTGAAACGGGAGAGGAGTTTACCGATTTGATTAAGTGCCCGATTAGTTTTGTCGAAGTTCAGTGATAGTCGTCATAAATCACTCGGTGATAGTCGGTTGCGTTATTTTATAATTCGATAATCATACCAGTTTTCACATCCTCGCCTTTGAAGTTTTTCCGAAATTCATTTATGACTTCATGGCTTGTACAATGCGACGGCAAGACGTATTCTGTGCCTATTTTCTTCAGATAATCAATTGTTTGGCTTAACTGCTCGTTGATTTCGGTTAGGTGAAATCCGCCAATCACACCATAAACTTTGCTTTGCTGGCAGACCTTGCGGGCGTGCTCCACAATGTTGCAAATGCCCGAATGGGCGCAACCAGAGATAACAATGATGCCTTTGGCAGTTTTTATGGCTATTGCAGAATCATCAATGACTGGGTCGGCAGTGCCGTCGGCAAAATGGAATTGAGGAGTCTTTTTCTGCTCGAATGGCATAGTTCGCTCTATTTCACCAAGATAAACAATGTGCTCGGAAATCCAGAGAGGCTCACGGCTTTCAACAAGTGTATTATGGGCTTTAACATTTTCGCGGGTAACGGCAACTGTCAGATTACGGCCAGAACGCCCTGAATAGCGGGTTGTAAAAGCACAAGGATGAGTGACGATGCGTTTTCCGTCGAGGTATTGTAAGCCATTTCCGTGGTCGTAGTGACCGTGACTAATTATCACAGTATCAACCGAATTAAGGTCGATGCCAAGTTTGCTGGCGTTCCGAATGAACAAGTCGGAGGCTCCAGTGTCGAACAGAATTCGCTTATCGGCTTCAACAACGAACGACAACCCATGTTCGCCCTCGAAACCAGGCAATGCCAACTTGTCGGACAGGACGGTTATTTTAACGTTGTCGCTCATTTATTATGCTTATAATGAAATGATTGGCAGCATTATCAATCCGTCCGTCTGACGAGTTGCCCGTCGACGAAATCGAAGCGTTTTTTCTTAACCCATTTTTTCGCAACTCGCTGATACTCTTCGGTTTTAAACTGTGCCCACGAACGTTCGAGCCCGAGTTCGCGCACAACATTTTTGAACGATGCGAATTCCTGCTGCTGAATGATTGAGAAACTCAAATGGCCGCAAATATTTTTATTAGGCTGACTTTCAGCAAAATCCATCATCACGCGGCGCTTGGTTTCGTCCGATGGCGGGTCGATGCGCTCAAGGCGATGGGTGCGGACAATTTCCGCCATATCGCTTTCCCATTGAACTTCAGACTTTTGGCTATCGTCGAGTTCAAAGACATAATCTTCAATCATCACCACATCCTGCGTGGTGTAATCGATGTACCAGCCTGCGGCAAACTCATCGAGATAGTGTTCCATCGCATTGCCGACGGCAACAATCAACTGCTCTTTATTCTCAATCATAACAATTTTTCTTTCAGATATTTACCCGTGTATGAAGCGTCGCATTTCACCAAATCTTCGGGCGTGCCTTCGAAAACCACGTTGCCACCCGCTTCGCCGCCTTCGGGCCCAAGGTCGATAACCCAGTCAGCGCATTTAATCACTTCCAGATTATGCTCGATAATCAGCACCGTGTGACCGCGGTCGGCCAAGGCGTTGAAGGCTTCCATCAGTTTGTTAACATCGTGAAAATGAAGGCCTGTGGTCGGTTCGTCGAAGATGAAGAGCGTTGGCGAATTCGGCTCGTCGGAACCAAGGAACGACGCCAGTTTGACGCGTTGGCTCTCGCCGCCACTCAACGAACTCGACGATTGACCGAGTTTGACGTATCCAAGTCCTACATTTGCAAGCGGTCGCAGACGCTCGACAATGCGTCGGCAGGTTGCGTTGCTGTCGCTGCCAAAGAACTCAATTGCTTCATTCACAGTCATATTCAGCACATCGTTGATGTTTTTATCGCGGTAGCGCACATCGAGCACAACCTGCTTGAAACGCTGCCCGTGGCAACTGTCGCAAACTAACTCAACATCAGCCATAAACTGCATCTCAATCTTGATTTTGCCTTCGCCTTGGCACTCTTCGCACCGTCCGCCATCAACGTTGAACGAGAAAAACGACGGTGTCATATTCATTATTTTGGCGGCCTGTTGGTCGGCGTAAAGTTTACGGATTTCGTCGTAAGCCTTTATGTAAGATGCAGGATTTGAACGAGTTGAACGGCCAATCGGGTTTTGGTCGACAAACTCAACGCGGCTGATGCGCTTCAGGTCGCCATACATCCGACGGAAATTGCCAGTGGGCGTATCGCTCTGTCCGCCAAAGTATTTGGCGAGTGCGTTGTAAAGAATTTTGTTCACCAAAGTCGATTTTCCGCTACCCGAAACGCCTGTAACAGCGGTGATTACGCCAAGCGGAAACTTTACATCGATGTTTTTCAAATTGTTCTCGCAAGCCCCTTCAATGCCGATGTAATCGCGCCATTTGCGGCGGATTTCGGGCACGGGTATCTTCATTTTTCCAGTCAGGTACTGCGCAGTAAGACTCTGACTTTCAGACTCTAACTTTGTGTGGTCGCCCTGAAAGACAACTTCACCGCCAAGCCGTCCAGCCAACGGACCAATGTCGATAATCTCATCGGCGGCGCGGATGATGTCTTCGTCGTGCTCAACCACAACCACCGTGTTGCCGATGCGCTGTAAGTTGCGTAAAACCTTGATTAGCAATTCTGTATCGCGAGAATGAAGGCCAATTGAAGGCTCATCGAGAATGTAGAGCGACCCGACAAGGCTGCTGCCGAGCGATGTGGCCAGGTTGATGCGCTGACTCTCGCCGCCGCTCAACGTGGACGATGTGCGGGAAAGCGTCAGATAGCCAAGTCCGACGTCTTTCAGAAACCCAATCCGATTGCGGATTTCGACCAACAGACGGCCTGCGACTTTCTCTTCGTGAGCGTCGAGTTCGAAATTTCTGACAACGTTATTTAACTCATTGACAGGCATATTCACCAAATCGACAATCGAGTAGCCATTGATTTTCACATATTCTGCCTCTGGCTTGAGCCGCGACCCATGGCAGGCGGGGCACACCGTGCGTCCGCGATAGCGCGACATCAGAACTCGATATTGAATTTTGTAGGAATTCTGCTCAACGAAATCGAAGAAGTCATTGATTCCGTGGAAGTAACGGTTTCCAGTCCAAAGCAAATTGTATTGCTCGCGAGTCAACTCGTTGACGGGCTTATGGATTGGAAAATCAAATTTATCAGCATTGTAAACCAACTCGTTAAGCCAATCTTGCATCTTGTCACCGCGCCAGCAGGCAATCGCGCCTTCGTAAATCGACAGGCTTTTGTTGGGAATGACAAGATCAGCGTCGATGCCGATTGTGTTACCAAATCCACCGCACGTGGGGCAGGCACCCAGCGGCGTGTTGAAGCTGAAAAGGTGCTCGGTTGGCTCGACAAAAGTCATTCCATCGGCTTCGAACCGATTCGAAAAATCTTGACTGACAACAGTTTCACCTCTAAAGACTTTCACCGTGCAAGCCCCCATTCCTTCAAAAAAAGCAGTTTGCACAGAATCAGCGATTCGGCTGATATTATCCTGCTCACTGTTGACCACAATGCGGTCAACCACAATATTTACCACATCACTGGCGGCAGGTTTGCAGTCATCGATGGCAACAATCTCGCCGTTCACTTCAACGCGGCTAAATCCTTGTTGTTTAAGTATTTCAAGCGCTTTCGCAGTGGTGCGGCCATTTGTCAGATTTAGTGGTGCCACAATGATTGCCTTTGTCCGTTCTGGAAACGTAAGTAGGTAATCCACAACGTCTTGCACCGAATGTTTCTTGACCAATTGTCCCGAAACGGGTGAATATGTTTTTCCAATTCGTGCGAAAAGCAGTTTCAGATAATCGTAAATCTCTGTCGATGTGCCAACCGTTGAACGCGGATTGCGGCTGCAAACCTTCTGCTCAATGGCGATAGCGGGTGGAATGCCTTTGATATAGTCGGTTTCGGGCTTGTTGATTCGGCCCAAAAACTGCCGCGCGTATGCCGACAGACTCTCGACGTAGCGCCGCTGTCCTTCGGCATAAAGCGTGTCGAACGCCAGCGACGACTTGCCGCTGCCCGAAAGTCCAGTGATGACAATCAGTTTGTTACGCTCAATCTTCAAATCGATGTTTTTCAGATTGTTAACTCGCGCGCCCTTTATTTCGATGTACTGATTGCTCATTTCTATATCACTTTAATAATCATTGTGTTACTGCTTCATTGCGATTGTTGTCGCACACTTTTTGCGTTTCGCCGCCAACGGCAGATGCCAACAAAAGCGACACTACGAAGAACAAACTGCCGCTGTAGCGATTGAACATCGACTCAAGTAACATATTGAGTGCCAATATGAAAAGACTGCAAAATAGCAGATAGTTCCGATGCCGCCAGGCCTGATACAATGCGTAACCCATCATCGCGATGAGAAGCGCAAACCCAAGAATGCCCGTTGTTCCTAATGTCTCAAGGTATTGATTGTGTTGGTCGTAGCATTTTTCGTATGCCTCAGCGATTCCGTCCTGGCCGTATTCCGTGCGTAGCATATTTTTGAAGTCGCCTATGCCGCAGCCCTGTAGCCAATAGCGCTTGGCAATTTTAAAACCAGTCTCCCACATCTGGAATCTAATATTCACATTTTCAATCTTTTCGGGGTGTTTAATCACGTAGCCGTTGTCCATTGTGACGTCCTCTTCGGTAATGTAACTCGTCACGGTTTGCGAAAGGTTCATTACCCGATAGTTACACGTTTGGAACACCCAAAACAAACCTGTCACTCCAATGAGTAGCAATATACTATGAATCAGTTTTTTAAATTTGATATAGAAGATGACAACCGAATAGTAGAGCACGGCAAAAAGCGCATAAACGTTTGTGCGCGACGAGAGCAGAAATACCATCAATATTGACAGTCCTATCGCAGTGTAAATCATCCATTTGCGATGTTTTACATCACGGAATATCAGCGCCCAAAGCATAGCCGCCACCACAAAGACAGTCATCATCGCGAAAGTATTAGTATACTGAAATACTGATAGATATGTATATACAAACTGGTTGCGGTAACCAATGTAAGGATTGAAAACCACGTGACCATCGATTAAATAGAACGAGCGCCAAACAGCAAGAATCAGGCACAAGGCCGATGCGGCCATAATACCGCCCGTCAACACTTTAAGCAACCGTATTTTATTGTCTGACAAACTGTTTCGGTAGAGCAATGTCAAAATTGGAAGTGCGGCAAATGGAATATAGGTGTGCAGATTATCTAACCCATCAGTTTTATTAGAACTCATAATCAGACTGATAGCATACACTGCAAAGAAGGCTAACATCAGCAGTGGCAGCACAGATTTTTGCTCTTTAAAATGAGGCAGACCGTTAGTGCCCCCCGCCACAATGCCCACTATAAAAAGCAGAGTTACTGCCACTTCTGACCATACGGGGTAGAATGCAATAATGGCCAATGTCAGCGCTGCCAGAAAAAAGAAACATTTTTTCAGCCTATCCATAACTATTTGATTTTCTTGCGGAATGAGAATAAACCAATCAGCGAGCCAAACCCGTATGACAAGTGCAAAGCAACAAATGCCGCAAACAAATGCTTTATTTTCAGGCCTTTACCTTGCGCGCTAATCTTTGCACTCATAAGCAGAGTGAGCATTGTATATGCAACAACTGATGCTACAGAAATAAGCCCCAACCGAACATCGACAGGCATCAGCGCTAGCGGACAAATCAGCGAAAGCACGAACAACATCGGCACGAAATGCCTTAGCGACAAAGAACTAAACCTTTTGGTAATCTTCACTGTTAGAATGTTCCAACGTCCGTTGCTGTAACTGTTGCGTGCCATTGCGCGGAACGTGTCGCGGGCGTAATAGGTGCAGAGCGCCTGCGGAATCAGGTAGATGCTGCCGCCGCCGTTCACAATCCGCTTGTTGAACTCAATATCCTGATTACGAACAAGCCGCTCATCAAACAATCCGTACTTCTCGAAAACAGAACGTTTGTAGCAGCCAAACGGCACGGTATCAACCATTTGCACATTTGCCACCCCCGTGCGGAAATCGGAATTGCCAACGCCAAACCTACTGCTCAATACGGCTTTGATTGCCAGCGATTTAGGCGTTTTTGAAAGCACATCGGTACGGCAGACACAGCCAACATTATCGGCATCGAGTTCCTTGAGTTTCCGAACAAGCACTGAGATGTAGTTGGTATCGTAGGTAGTGTGGACATCAAGGCGCATAATCATCTCGCCGACAGCCTTTTCAATTCCCAGATTCAACGCATACGGAACGTAATGCATCGGGTTGTCAATCAGATGAATATAGTCGTATTTCGCGCAATAGTCGGTAATGATTTCGCGGGTTCCGTCGGTGCTCATACCATCAACAATGAACACTTCCAAATCAGATTTCGGAAAATCTTGATTCACAATTGATTCAATACATTTTGCAATGTATTTCGACTCGTTGCGGCAGGGTATTATGACGGATAACTGTATCATTTCTCTACTTGATGATGCTTAACCATTGTTGCGCTTTTTGCGGCCAGCAAAATTCGTCAAATTTGATTTTCCGTATATCGTTCAGCATCATTTTTCTGTTGGCTAATGCGATTTTTAGTTTTTCAGCCACGTCAGTCGCACTTTTTGGATTGACGGCACAGCCGACGTTCAAATCGGGTATTGCGCCGCTAAATCCCTGACCATCAGTGTAAACCACAGGCAGACCTTGCGATAGTGCTTCCAAATAGACCAACCCAAAGGTTTCTGAAATTGAAATCATTGCAAACACTGCGTTTTGTCGGCATATCTCAATCAGTTTCAATTTGTTATAGACTGGACCGAAAAATTTTATCCAATCCTGATGGCGGTTGACAAGTTCCAGTACTTGCTCATTGCGGTTCCCACCGCCACCTATCAGATTAAGAGTAAGTTGCGGGTTCTGTTTGCGTAAAATTTTGCAGGCTTCAATCAGCGTTTCAACGTTTTTGTTGCTGTCGAACGCACCTATATATAGTATGCTGTCGGGTTTGCGGACGGCATCATCAAAGCATTGATTATTAATCCATATTTGGTCGATTCCATTGCTAATGGTTATCGATTTAGGCTGTAAACTTTCTGCCAATCGGCTGAAAGCAAGCGATTTCTCGAACTGGTGCCTATGCACAGGCGAAATGAAAACCACCTTTTTTGCATTCGCAACAATCTGTCGGCCAATGCGATATAAGTGCGGCATACGGCGAAGATAGAGATTCACATCGGTGCCGCGAGCCACTACCACGTATGGAATTCCGCGTTTAAGCCAGAGCCTGTAAGCCACAGCGCCATCGGAAAACAAAGTGCTGGCAATAGTCAGGTTTGCATTTTCAGCAATGCCCGATTCTGCCAGACGATGGTATTTCGAGCCAATCTTATAAGGAAATAACAGCCTATATAACAACATATTACCGCCAAATACTGACTCAACTAGATGGTAATTTATTCCATCATAAGTCTCACGCAAATCGCGCAACGGATAATCAGGTCGATTGAACGAAATGACAGTCATATCTATCTGATTATCAGCCTCAACAATCGAGCGACACAAGTTGTGATGAACCCGTGAACCAATGTAATCTTCGGTAAGATATAAAACCTTCATAATCAATCGGCTATCGATTTTTCGTATTCGCGGACAACCTTCAAAGTCATCAGCGCAACAATTGCGTAACAGAACAATTCGACCGCCAAATAACAACGCAAAAATCCGTAAATATTGTTCACAGGGATGAATATCAAACTGAAAATCAGCAGAAAATAAACCGTCTGCCAAACCGACAGCCGACCGATTTTCTCGAACGCGGTGAACACCATATTGAACGGCGAAACCACAAATTTGAAGGCGAACGCCCATACCATTATGCGGACGTAAATGCCTGATTCACGCCACGTTTCGCCAAAAATCAGAGCAAGCAGCGACGGTGCCAGGAAGTAAGCCACAAGAGCGAAGGCCAAAGCCAGAACCGCAAGCAACGCGGCAATGCGGCAAAAATCGTGGCGGATTGATTCCCGCTTGTTCCGCAGTTCGGTGAAACGCTGAACCAGCACCTGTCCCATCGATGTGGTGACAAGTGAAAGCGGCATAATCATCAGCATTCGGGCAAGGTCGAAAAGACCTGTAACGTCTTCGTCGAACAGGCGGTTGATGAAAATTGTTGGCAACAAAAGACTTAACGCGTTCAGAAATGCCGCGAAACTGTTTTGCAGCGGAAAACTCTTATATTCGGCCGCAACGCCACTCATTGTCGCCCACGATAGTTTCAAATTGCCCACAAACTTGTGAACCTTGATGCCTGCCGCCAAAGCGTTGACCGATTGTCCAGCAATATCGCCCCAGACAAGGCCTGTCGGGCTTCCTGCGGCGCCACAAGCGGTTTGCGTCACACCTTCAGCAATGCGCCGCTCAACCTTGTTCGATGCTGAAAGACGGAATTGCTTGATGCGTATCAAATAATAGTTAAGTGCTTGATAAATAGATAGCAATAACAGTGACAGCGGCACAAATGCGAGCCAATAAGCGTATTTTTCAGGAAAATTGATGAGCCGCATAAACGGTTGCTTGAACACAAAAAGGAAAAATGCCGTCAAAATACTGACTATCAGTCCAATTCCAAACGAAAGCCAAAGCAGGTTGTAGGCTTTATTGTCATCGGCAGGCAGAATTATTGTTTGCTCGTAACGCATCGATGAAATGACCGCTATAATGCCTATAATGCTCATATACACTGCAAAAGCACCAAAATCGGCAGGTGTGTATATGCGCCGCAGAATCAGTTGGAACAAGATTATCAGCACTTGCGCCAATGCGGTGCCAGTGACCAGATAACTCAAGTTTTTGATTATCGTGTTGCTGAATATTTTTTTGATAATGCCCATTCAACCAATCTTTTGCGGTGTGCGGTCGGTTATTCAAAGCCTTTCACTGTCTTACCCAACGCGGTGCATATCAGCACTTTGACATCGAGCCAAAGCGACTGCCGTTCCATATAGAGAATGTTGAGTCGAACCTTGTCGGGCCAAATCACAGTGTCGTTGTACTCCTGCGGATTGGGTTGAGCGGCTAGCAAATCCTCCTCATTGCGGTATTTGAGCGAGGCTACACCAGTCAACCCTGGTTTCATTGCCAGCATACGGCGGTCATCGCCTTCAAGTTTGTCGGCATAACCAGCCACATCGGGGCGCGGACCGACGAAACTCATATCGCCTTTCAAAATGTTGAGCAATTCGGGCAACTCATCGATTTTGGTGCGACGAAGCCAACGGCCAATGCGAGTTATGCGGTTGAGTTCCGATGCGGCAATTGGGCTTTCTTCTTCACCATGCATTGTGCGGAACTTAATGAGTTTGAATGGTTTGGCATTCTGTCCGATGCGCTCTTGGATATACATAATCGGAGCGCCGTTGGCCATCAGGATGCACAATGCAACTATCAACAGAACAGGCATTAACACAATCAGCATTGTGAACGCAACCACTCTGTCGAATAACCATTTTATCATCTGAACCAGATTTGTTTTTCTGTGCAAAACTAAAAAAAATGCGGGCATTAAGGGAATTGGCAAGCAATTGTTTTAATTGGCTGTTATCTTTGCGGGACTCAAAACACAAAATCGGATGAAAAAACTTGTCAATGTATTGAAATACTTGCTTTTCCTTACTATTGGGCTGGCGGTGTTCTATTACATTTATCGTGAGGTTGAATTCCGCGAATTGAAGGAGCAGGTATCATCAATCAATTGGTGGTGGATTGCACTGTCATTGGTAGTGTGTGTTATCAGTCATATATTCAGGGCGATACGATGGTGCATGCTAATAGATTCGGCAGGATATAGTGTCAGTCGGTTCCGCACTTTTTGCTCGGTGATGGTTATGTATTTTGTCAACCTGATAATTCCTCGTGGTGGCGAGATTGTGCGTTGCACTGTTCTTTCGCAAACCGATAGAGTGCCATTCGCAGTTCTGCTGGGAACAGTCGTTGTGGAGCGTGCTGTCGATATGCTTATTTTGCTGATTGTATCGGTGTTTACTGTGTTCTTCCAACTCGACTTTATTAAAAGTCTTGTCAGCCAGTTAGATAGAGATGCGATATTCAGCCGTTTTGCGTTTTTGCTTTCACCGATTTTTTGGATTGTCGCAATCGCCTTTGGTTGCGTGACAATTGCTGTTTTGTATAAGTTTCGGCACAAATTGCTAGAAATTAAATTGTTGAAGCCTGTCGTGGAATTGATTCTTAAGTTTTGGAATGGGATAAAATCAATTTTAAGACTCAAACAATGGCCGTTGTTTCTGCTTGTTTCAGTGCTTGTCTATGTAGCCTATTTTACAATGTTTTACGTGGCGTTTTTCAGTTTCGAGCCCACCAGCGGACTTACATTTGGCGTTGCGGTAACAACAATTGTAGTCGGTGCATTTGCCATGCTGGTGCCTGTGCAGGGCGGGATAGGACCTTGGCATTTCATGGTGTTCCAAACGCTGGCTGTTTATGGAGTGCAAATTGCTGATGGCAAGATTTACGCATTAATCAGTCACTCAACAACAAACGGAATGTGCCTGATTGTTGGTGCGTTCAGTCTTATTTATTTGACTTTTGTGGGCCGAAAAAAATTGGCATCAGACACTGTCGCAAAAAACGAATCGGATTCAAAATGATTTCCATCTGAATCCGATTTAATTGGTTGATTATATTTCGATTAAATCAGAATTTGCATTTCACGCCAAAGGCCAAAATTCCTTCGTGTCCGAAACCCAACTCAAAAAAGCCGCGAACCAACGGGCTGCCGACCTCCAAAGCAACAGGCGTGAGTTGATAAGCCCAATTGTCTTCGCTCGTCTTTTTATATTCTCTTGGGTCGAACCGAGTTTGTTTCGATTTTGACATAGAATAGCCGACAGCGGCTTTTGAATACATGCACACATAATTGAAATCGAACCAGTTAAGCGATACGGATGGCATTATGGCAAGATATTTTCCTACGGCTTTGCCTACCACAACTCTTTCGTTGCTTTCTTTGTTCTTGCTTGAACCTTCAACAATGTCGCCTTTTGAGGTCTGATAACTTGTAATCACGCCCAATCCAAGGAATTTTACTGGATGGTATGCATATTTCATATTGTATGCGCCCGACCATTTCAGGTCAGTAATATCGGCATAGCCAAGCGTGAATATTGAGCCAACAACATTGGCAAAACCGTTAACTATCTCATTATGAGTTCCAACACCATAACTCAAACTGCATTCGTGGTGTTTGACGGCGTATGCGCTGTGTGTCGCAAACATCGACACTAACAAGCAACTAAAAGCGAATCGTTTCATTTTCAATAGTTTTAAGTTCAACCATAAAAATACAACTTTTAAAACGAAGATGGATTCTTTAAGTTGTCCATTTTTGGTCAGTGGCAGGATTGCGGTGTCGGATTTGAGGTTGCCGATTATGAAAACAGCGCTTCAAGAATGCCGAAAAATTCAATTCTCGTTAATCATCTACGTAAAACCCATATTGCCAAGCCGTGAAAAACGTGTAATTTTGCACCCCGATAAAATACACGCAGTATGAATCCACAAGCACAGAACTTGAATGAAATTATCGCCGCAAAAAACAAGGCGGTATTTGATTTGTTGTCAGAACGGGGCAAGAACATTTTCTTCCCGAAGAAAGGTATTTTGGGGCAGGGCGCCGAAGCCAAAGGCACCCGAATCAACGCCACCATCGGCACGGCCATTGAAGACGACGGTTCGCCGATGCACCTTGAGAGCATCAGTTCGAAATTGGGCATTTCGGCCGACAAAGCGTTCCTTTACGCACCAAGTTTCGGTCGTCCCGACATCCGCAAACGCTGGCAGGCAATGATTGCTGAGAAGAATCCGCGCCTGAAGGGCATCACCATCAGTCTGCCCATCGCCACAAGCGCGCTCACTCATGGCATCAGTATGGCTGGATATATGTTCCTGAACGACGGACAAGAGATTCTGGTTCCGAACCTTTATTGGGGCAACTACAATCTGGCTTTGAGCAACGCTTACGGCGCAAAAATCACATCGTATAACTTGTTTGATGGCGATAAGATGGACATTGCGTCGCTCTCTGCCGCTCTGTTGGCCGATGGCGACAAGAAGGTGCTTCTGCTCAACTTTCCGAACAACCCGACGGGCTACTCGCTGCGCACCGACGAGATGCAGGCTCTGGTTACAGCCATCAAGAACGCTGCCGAGAAGGGCAAGAAAATCGCTGTCATCTGCGACGACGCTTACTTCGGACTAGTTTATGAAGATGGTGTCGACCGTCAGTCACCGTTTGCTTATCTGGCTGATTTGCACGAGAATGTGCTTGCTGTTAAAGTCGATGGCCCGACAAAAGAAGACTATGTTTGGGGCTTCCGTGTTGGTTTCATCACTTACGCTGTGAAGGGTGGCGACGCTCAACTCTACGAAGCGCTTGAAAACAAGACTGCAGGCGCCGTGCGTGGCAATATCTCGAATGCAAGCAACCTTTCGCAATCGCTTTTGGTTCAGGCATTTGAATCACCGACATACGCTGCCGAAAAGAAAGCCAAACTCGATATTATGCAGGCTCGCTACAACGCCGTGCGCAACACTTTGAGCGACCCGAAATATGCACCGTATTTCAAGGCTCTGCCTTACAATTCGGGCTATTTTATGTGCATCAAGCCCGCCGACGGAATCGATGCCGAGAAGGTTCGTCTGCTGCTCATTGAGAAGCACAGCATTGGCACCATCAATATCAACGGGCTCATCCGCATCGCCTTCTCGGCCGTTGCCGAAAAAGACATCCGCCCGATGTTCGATGGCATTCTGGCTACTTGCAAGGAAGTGTCAGGAAAGTAAGATATTAGTTGACAACCATTGGGTTGCATCAAAATAAAAAAGCGGAATCTCACGATTCCGCTTTTTTGTTAATATCAGATTGTGTAACTATTTCCGATTCAAATACCATTCCACAGTTTTCAAAATTCCGCTTTCGAAATTTTCGTCGGCACGCCAGCCAAGTTCCTTCTCAATTTTTGTGGCGTCGATGGCGTAACGACGGTCGTGGCCGGCACGGTCTTTCACAAAGGTAATCAACTCTTTATACGATTTTCCATTAGTGCGTGGGCGTTGGTCGTC
>JAEEGG010008789.1_pt1 | contig 22785 bp, 22 predicted proteins | sample 9134161 | NCBI WGS metagenome assembly JAEEGG01 (sample SAMN16246543, study PRJNA631951) | gut metagenome | biome: gut microbiome; feature: rumen; material: CR-attached | host: Bos | place: Iran: Karaj | collected 2018-10
CGACCCGGTCGTAAAGGCCTACATGAAGTACTTTGCAACCCAGAGCGCAGACTCTCGCGAGACCGAAACAATCAACAATCAGGTGTCCTTTTTCAAAACAGGCACTCTCACGAGGAACAAGTATATGACTTTGGAATACGAACTTCATGAAAGAGAGGTAGAAGTACGAAAAGAAGAAGCAGCCAAAGCTTTGGAAGAGAAAAAGGCCATGGCCAAGGGTTTCCGTGACGCCAAAGTTCCTTTGGATATAATCTCTGCACAAACAGGATTTACCATCGACGAAATCAAAGCTTTGTAAACATGCGACCGCTCCCTTGTTCAAGGGAGCTTTTTCTTTAGCGGACGTTCCCATTCCCGCATACGAAAACCATTCACCAACAAACAACGCGAACAATACCTCCGACAAGACTCTGTCGAAGATATCGTAGTTGACAAATGGAATTTGGGAGGAATTCATATGTAAATCAGTTTTTCTATCCTCTGAACCCATTCAGGAATTTTAGCCACGGCAAATAGCGTCGAACAATGTGGAACGACAAAAGGCAAAGTGCAATAACAACGGCTGGAATCAACAAATTAAGTGCACACAACAGCAATTCTGATTGTGGGTGCAAAATGGCGAAGGAATACCTGCGGAATATGACTTGCAACGGCTTGTGCATCGCGTAAATGAAAAAACTTGCACTTGCCAAGAATGGCATAGGCTTCAGCACGCCCTTCTTTATGTATGGAGCCAGAAAACCGAAAATCAAGGCCACGGTCGTGTAAATGTAAAGGGAATTGAAGTAATGTTCTATCGGAGATTTCAAAACGCAGAACGTTATCTTCAATAGCAAAGTGCCTAAAATGGCAAGACCAAACAACCTCGACATTCTTTCGGAAACATTGGTAAACAAATCAAATTTTTTGATAGCACAGAACGCACCCCATGCAAAATAAAATACCGAATCAACCGAAATATTAGCGAATCCTAATTCACACGCACTTCCAACAAACAAAGCAATCAAAGTCGGTTTGCCAGCATATCTCAAGCAATAATACAACGGGAAAGAGAATACTATAGAAAATACAATCAGGTTGCGGATGAACCACAAAGGGCCATCCATCGGCATACCACTATGGTCTAATGCCCAAAGTGCTTTTAGATAATCTATAAACTGATAATCCGCAATCAATTTATAACCATCTTTTGACATAGTAGAAGAATTTCCCGTCAAGTACTGTATACCAGCAAAAAGAGCAAGAACCAGTAGATTCCATGCAACATAAGGAACCACAAGAGACTTGACGCGATTCCACGACTTCTTTTTCCAAGCTTGGAATGTGAATTCCTTATCTGCGGAACCAACAAAGTAAAGATAACCGGACATAAAGAAAAACAAAGGGACAACAATCACAGAGAGCATATGGCTAAAAAATTCACCTACAAATGCATAAAGTCCCGTCCCCCCCACAGCAAGGACCGTGCCTGCAGACACATCAGGGGTGTAATAGTGCAAATAAACAATAAGGCTAGCCAAAGGAAACCTTAAAAAACTGATTATCTGAGAAATTGTTTGGTTCATGGTTATTTCCCCAAAGAATTCTTACTTCTACGAAGTGTTATATTCCCTTTCATTTTTGCAAATACAGTTTTACAGATGGACAATCCTCCAAGACTCAAAAGTGCAGCGAAGCGCGCTCTAGGACGAATCATTTTGCCCAAAAGAACCGCAAGTCGATTTTTTTTCACATAATCAATCAGAAAATCCTTGTCACAACCACTATAATTATCAGGCATTGCTAATAAAACGTGCATTGCTAAGCTAAACAAACGGCTTTTAACCGCAGGCAAAATCGGATGCAATTCATTAAAATGACCTTGAATAGATTGTATAATTATTACAGCACTTTCAGATTTTCTTTTGTTAAATTTAGCCCCTTCTATGCTAGTAGATCTCATTAAATAGTTGTATGTTTTTTTTGATGAATAAGCAATTTTATCACACAATAGAAAAAGACGGTAAGTTGTAGGTAAGTCTTCATATATCAAACCATATGGGTACCGAATACCTGTTTCAAATAATGATTTGTGATAGATTTTTCCCCAAGCTTCATTGCCGATGTTTTGTTGTAAAAACAATATCTTCAAAGCATTCCATTTATCATAGCAACATTCTTTTTCCTGGGAATCAATTTTCGGAAAATAGTATTCTTCATCTTCGAAAACATAACGAAATCCTGAATGTGCAATTTTGCAGTCATATTTTTGAGTTAAGCTAAATAGATTCTCGACATAATCAGGCTCAACATAATCATCACTATCAACAAAAACAATCCATTCTCCAGTAGCAACATCAATAGCGGCATTTCTAGCATCAGCAAGTCCGCCATTCTTTTTATGGATTACTTTTATGCGGTTGTCTTTTTGAGCGTAATCATCGCACATTTTACCACAGTTGTCTGGAGAACCGTCGTCAACAAGGAAAATTTCAAGATTAGTGTAAGTCTGCCGAAGCAAACTAAGCACACATTTGTCGAGATATTTTTCGACTTTATAAATGGGAACGACAATAGATATAACAGTAGTGCAAATCATTTTTTTTTATTTCTCAAATTTTTGAAAATTCGCTTATGATTCTTTTTTACGATTTTTTATTATAAAAAATAAACAAGAACAATTACCTTATTACATCTTTAGAAAGAGCATATTGTCTTTTTTTTATTATTAACTGAGCAAATAAAACAGGAAACAAAGCTTCTAAAACAATCCTAATTTTTCGTTTTAAATTAGCTTTACTATGGATTAAAACTTTATACCAATTCCTTTTGAGATATATTCTCGCTTCTTTATAGTCAGACTTATATCGACTTTTTGATTTCGTTGCTATTATATTCAACAACAATTCATAGTAGTTCGTATAAATGTGCCATTCAATAGCATTCCGAACACCCTTTTCATTTGCAAAGATGCAATTTCTTAAATTTAGGCAATTGTCTAAAGAAAGTAATCTTGTCTCAACATTGAATTTAGTTGTTCCACTGTCAGCGTTATTCAAACGATAATTGTATACCTTTCTATGTCCTACACCAACCTTTTTAGAATAAAAAGCTATGGTATTTGCAAAGTGCAATGTTTCGCCAAACCAATGTGGAGGGAACCTTATGTTGTATTTTTTTATCAAATACATACTATATATTTTATTCCAAGGTCCTAAAACCATATTCATATAAATAATATTGGCAATAACTTGGCAACAATCTTGAACTTCGACTTTGTCACTAAAAATTTGTTTTTGATCTCTAGTGGTAAATAATTGATCAGAAAGTGCCATTTGGGTATTTGTCGAATGTATTACGTCCATCATATACTCAACAAAATCCGGTGAAAACCAGTCATCGCCATCCATAAAGCAAACATAATCTCCAGTGGCGATATCAAGAGCTTTGTTTCTTGAATCACAAACACCACTGTTTTTTTTATGAATCGGAATGAAGCGTTTGTCTAACACAGCAAACTCATCACAAATGTTTCCACTATTGTCTGTAGAGCCATCATTCATCAATAGAACTTCAATGTTAGTCCAAGTTTGCGTCCTTAACGACTCCAAACCTTTTCGCAAAAATTTTCCTGAATTATATATTCCTACAATGATTGTCACCTTTTCTTCATTCATTTTACAAGCTCCTTTTTGATATCTTTCACATTTTTAATGAACCGAGCGCATTGCTTCTTTTAGCAGTTCAACAGCTTTATTTCTTTCATAATCAAGATTTTTGTTTACTTCTGTAAAATCGATGTTTGCCATATTCGCATAATAATCTATTGCATTTAAATCAGTAATATGTCGATTTTCTAAATGCAGTAGATCCAAAAGGCTCTTTATTCTTCCTCCGTATTCTGGATAGAAACTAAAAAATTGCTTATTCAAGTTAGACGAAAACGCGGAACAATGGAATGAGTCTGTCAGTACAAAATCAGCATGATCAATATACGAAATGAAGTCTTCTACCTGCGGCATCGGCAAATGAATGTCCGCAGGCAAAAACATTTTATCTAATCGATGACAAAAACGAACTAGCTTTAGTCCTTTTCGTTTACAAAATTCAACAGCGAACTTGTCAAACGCTTTATTACTATTTAGTTGATATAAAAGACAATAACCTTTATATTTTACCGGTTTTAAAAAGGTTCGCCAATAATCAGACGTCATTTGCAAAGCTGGATCCACGACCTGATAAGCCTTAATTCCCAAGTCTTTGCAGATGTCAACAGCCGAATTTTCGCGCACAGATACGAACGAATACTTGGACAAGAACTCCTTTGTTTGAGCTTTTTCATTTTCGTCGAGGAATGATTTTCCAAAACTCGCAGCGTATGCAATTTTGGGCTTATCCGTAGGAGCAAAATCAAGAAAAAGCGGCGGAAGAATGCCTTTATTCCAACCAGAATTCCATGTTTGATCAGACCCCGTACAATAAATATCCGCATCGAGTTTCAACTTTTTAAAATCACCAGATTCGCACACAACCCGAGGAATCGTATTTAGATGTTTTTCAAGAAACTTCGGAAAAACAGAATTTTCCTTAATCCATGACGGAAGCCATAATAGCGACTTGAGCAGCCCCTTTAAACCTTGAGTCTTCACATAATATTTAATTTTAGAAAATACAGAAAGAGACTCTTTTCGCTTGTAATTGTAGAATTTTACATCAAGTCCCAAGCTTTTAAACAACTCTTGCGTTGCAAGAGCTTGCAATACGGAGCCATAATTAGCGATATTCTGTAAAGTGATTATATGGATTGTTTTCATACAACCTATTTCCCTATCGCAGCAGAGATTTTTTCGTTCATTTTCTGCATTAAAGCTCTTTCGCTGTAATGGTTTTCTATATAGGTCTTAAGCTCTGGTTGAGAGAAACCTTCTTTTAGAGCCTTGGTTATTCCTTGACCTATTTCATCAACTGATTTTGGATTCACAAGGATTGCACGACCATCATAGTATTCTTTTGGAGCCCCAAAATTTGTAAGCACCACCTCACAACCATACGCGGCCCCCTCAAGAGCAACCATTCCCACACCTTCATACAAAGATGGTAAAGCAAGAACCTTAGCCTGTTTATAGTAATCAAGTAGCTCAGCCTCAGATACTTCGCCAACATATTCGATATTTTTAGCATTTCCAATGAGGTTGTCCAACCAAGACCTTTCAGAATCCCCCATAAGGTGACCGGCTAGTTTCAGATTAAATCCGTATTTTTTTGCGGCCTCAATCATTCTCGGCACATTCTTATTTGCTGACTTCAGTCGACTCGCATGAAAACAGAAATTCTCTTTTGGAGGGAACCCCTCCAAAGGAGGAATCCTATAATGGAGTGGAATTTTCACAATCTTTTCTTGTGGGATTTCAAGAGCATAATTCACCATGTAACGTTCTTCTTCGCTACGTACAAGCCAAAGGCACGGAAATTTTCTTGCAAGCCACAAATCATGAAACCGAGAAGAAAGGCCCAAAAATCTTTTTGCACCCCAATATTTAACAAAAAACTTATAGATAAATCCAGCCCATGGCGGATCTATAATAGGAGCCATCACTAAATGAGGATTTTCCTTAGCAAGCGCTTCTGCAAGAGACGCAACACCGGGCGCATACCCAAAGATTATTATGGCATCAAAAGAAGACCATTCTGGCGTATCCCAGGATCCAGCCATCGTAACAGAATGACCTAGCTTTTCCAAACCGACCTTCCACATCTCCGCTTGGATTTTTACACCACCTTTTGGTGCTATACATTGATAAGGTATAACAAAACAATATTTCATGAAAGAACCTTTGAAAACGATAATAATCAAAAATCATCAACAGTGAGTTTTTTTTAAATTCATTACTTCCAATACTTTTACCAAAACAAGTATGAGTAATAATTTTTGAGGGAAATTTCTAAAAATCATAGAGATTTCATCAACAAATCCATGATTTGATTGGAATAGATAAAATAATTCAAAGATTTGACAAACCGCAAACATTGAAAAAAAAGATGTTTTATACTCACAAAGACTTTGGACAACAGAAAAAACAAATGCATAAAATACAACTACAAACGGAATAAAAAGTATTCCCATAGTCGCAAAACCTATTCCGACATCACCACCTACTCTATACCCACCCCCACTTGTATTGGTCGCTCTATTTATCAAGTAATCATGAAAGCCATGTTTAGAATCGTTAAATTTATTGTAATTTGCATCAAGTAATTTTATAACAGGAGACGGAATCAAATATATTATTTTATCCATTAATTTTTCTTTCATGTACGAGTCTCCAGCAAGCCAATCCACTTTTTGCATATATTTTATAGAATTATCAATAGCTTTCATATTGCAGAAACGATTAAACAATATATTATCCACATAATATTCCGAATAACCAATTGAACTAAAAATAGATTGTTCTTCCGAAAAGAAACGATATTGTTGTTCTAATTTTTCTTTATCTTTATACACCTCATATGTTTCTTCCAACAGACGCATTCCTCCGATTTCTGAAACATTCGGACGAAGAAAACTCATAGCCAAACAAAAATCAGTCAAAGGACCTAAAATCAGGAACACAACAAACAGTATTCCTAAGCTTTTAAAAAAAGAAATATTAATTAATTTTATATAACCATTTCTGAAGGATTTTATAATCCATAACAACATTGGAGTCATTAGGTATCCCATTATAGCATGACGCTTATTTGTCATAACAGCAAGAACAAGCAACACCACGAAAAAGAAAAAAGCGAAAAATTTGCGTTTTTTATTCGTATCTAATTGATTCCAACCATAGGGAACAGAAAAAAAACAAAATGGCAAATAGGACAGAAAAACATATCCTTCCAACCATCGGTCAACAGGAGATCTATTCTCAGCATTGATAGTGGTCTGTCCATTCGAAAAAATAAAAGAAATCAAACCTATACAAGCAAGAATCCAAATTTCTTTTGCGGATGGTTTATAATACATTCCCATGCCATTAAGAATTTTTTGAAAAAAAACAAAAAAATTTGTTTCACAAAATACTTTAAACGCAATAATTAGCAAAGACAAATACACAAATTGCAAGGAAAATGTCAGAAAAGGATATTCTAAATTATATGTAATTGATTTTCCCTCAAACAATGTCACTGGAACGGCTGTATAGTAATAAAACAAACCAAAAGAATATAAAATCAAGGTAACCAAAGGATATTTAATAAAATTTTCTTCGGTAGCAATGACTTTATTTATCAACAGCCATCCTAAACCAACCGAAATACATGCATACACATTTTCAAGTGTAGTATGCAACAGGACTTGTAAACATATACATACATACAAAAAATAATTAAGATAAACTTGATACTTATTAATCACAAGCAACCTATTTTTAAAGCATGTTTTGCAGTGTTTTTTATTTTCTTACGATCTGATTCATTAAAAATAAAGTAATAAAATGTCAAAGAAATTACAGCCATCGAAAAAATGAAAGAAAATAAGCAATCGTAAGGATGAGATAAATGACATTTACACTCCGATAATAGCAAAATTATAACACCGACTATAAGAATAGGCTTTAAACAACAATTGTTCATTATCGAAAAAAAACGAGTTCCATTGTATTTTTTTGCCAAATAAATTCGATATAGCGATCCAACAAATTCTTCCAACATCATTGGCAAAAAAGAAAATAATATTGAATCGGTCGCCCAAAATATTCCAACTCCTACAACCAACGAAATTAAATGAAAATATCCAATATGGGCAAATAATTCTTTCACATTTCCAGTAGACTCAACCAAAGTCTTTGCACCTTGCGACATTTGTACAAAAAAAGAAGCACAAAGAATCACTCTGCAAAAGTAAGCAGCATGTTGTGGAACACTTCCTAACCATATAGCTAGTATAAATTCCATATTGACAAAAAGATTTACAAAAACAAATGCGGAGATTAGTAGGATGATTTTTGTTACAAACAATCCTATTGCAATTGATTTTTCATTTTCGCCTGCTCCATAAGCCTTCATAATTAAAGGACGATTTGGCTGCATGAGGGCTTCCGAACAATAATTAAATAAGGAGTTGACCTGATTCGCGATTCCGTAGGCTGCATTTACAGCAACGCCTCCTGCCAAATTAAACAATATGGCGAAACCTTGATTACGGACGATAACCAAAAACGAACTTACAACATTCCACCCAGCATATTTCAATAATGAGAATAGTAAAGTCAAATTTTCAATTTTATGAAAAGAAAATCGTGTTTCTTCGTATAAATAGCGTCCCACCATAATTCGACCACCAAAAAGAATTAACGATCCCACGACAATTACCATACTATAAAAAATCAATCTATTTCCCGAATAAAAACCAATACTATACGCAGCAACGAGAATCAACAAAGCATCCAAAACTACGAAAAGAGACAATACAGGAATATTTTCTTTTGATATCATGATCGAATCATAGGGGACAGATATGACTGTTAGTAAAGTGGAGAAAGAAAGCAAGCACACAATTATGTGTGCAACAACATTTTTTCCTTCAGGGATATTAAGTACAAAGTGAACAATTAAATTTCCTCCAACCAAAATACATAAAACCACCAAAAATCCAACGAGCAAGTGCATCAAAAAAGATGTATAAAAAATATTTTTCGTTGAATTGTCGTTTCTACCTAACGAAACAGAAATAAATCTTTGTGACGAATTTGCCATAGCCACTTTAAAAAAAGCAAGCATTGTAACTATTCCTGCCAAAAGATTATACAATCCAAAATCTTCAACACCAAGCTCTCGTAACGAAATTTTTGTGGCCCATAGTTTAATTATAGTCACAAGAAATAGTCGCACATATAACACTATTGAATTAATCAGAACTCTATTAGTCATTATCATAATAAGTCATCTATAATTTCATTATGGCATTTATCAATCCAGATACATCTTTGTGATTACCCCAAAATAATTCAATATTATCGTCCTGGTTTATGAATGGAATACTCTCATCTTGCATTTCTATAAGATGAAGTAAGTTTTCAAACCTGTAAGCATACTCTCCTTTCATGAAACTTTCATTAAAATTAAACTCTCTATCTCTCAATTTATATTCATCACGATCAAAAGGGAAGAAAATAACTCTTTTCTTTTTTCCCATTAAGATATAGTCAAAATAAATAGAAGAGTAATCCGTAATTAAGCAATCGGTAAATGGTAGCAATGGGTAAACATCAATTTCTTTATTCAATATTTTCATATTAGAGTAGTTTTCAACTCTCTTAAGGATATTCGTTTTTGTAGCCGGGTGTAGTTTGAAAATAAAAAGAGCGTTCTTTAATTTCATAGATTCATTCAGTTTATCAAAATCGAATGAAGCTTCTTCAATAAAATCGTTTTGAGAATCCCTAAACGTGGGCATATAAATATACACTTTTTTAAATTTTTTCATAAATTGAATTTCAGAAATCGTTTCACGAGCCTCTATTTTTTTTAAAAAACCGAGTATTTTTTCTTCATCCATCAACAACAACATATTTCTAGGATTTCCAGATTCAACATAATTATTATTTTTTACACTAATAGAACGCTTGAAAATTTCAGTCATAAATGGAGATGTTGAAAGAAAAAGATCAATTTTTCTTTGCGATGTTGGATACATTAATTTGTCAAAAAAAGTAGACTGATGCTTAGTATCTTCATTACTTATTTTTTTATAAGGAAGTCCATGGTGTAAGTTCACAATTTTTACATTTCCAATAGTAAATCGATTGACATCCCCAAACCCATGAGTTATGAAATAAATCTTTGATGTAAGTAAATGAAACAAGCCCATCAAGGAAAACTTGGTATATGCATTGTATCCCAATTTTTTTAATCTGTAAATTTCTTTTTTATCATTTGAAAACCAATATGCTTTTATGCCAAGTTGCTTAAAATCAGTTAATAAAAACATGTATTTGGAATTTTCAGTTCCACCAAAGCACCATTTTTTTTTTAATCTAGGGGTAATCAAAGAAATAAGAAAAATAAAAATACCACAAGGATATATAAGAAAATATTTTATTTTTTTCATAGTAAAAAAGTCCTTTTGCATATTTTATTTATCAAAATAATTCAAAAACTGTTCCAAACACCATAATAACCATTTCTGATTTCCAGAATATTTCTGGATATTGATATCATTGCGAAATTCAGGTCTTTGCGGGCCTTTCCAGTCTTTGAAATATTCATCAACAGGCCTCGGCATTGGTGATTTTTCGGGCAAGATTATATTGGGATATTTTCTACGAAAGAGTTCTCGAATAAAATATTTACTATCTCCATTTCTAGTACGTACTAAATCAACTGGCTTTGACATTTTGAAGTTTTCATATGGATCTACGAAAGGCATTTCTGCGGTTTCAAAAGCGTTCTCATAAGATCCATAACTTTCCTCTGTTATACTTTTGTCATAGAATTTAATAAAATCGATTTTGTCATCATCAATCCGATATCGTTCATAAAGATATCGGATGCTTACGGGTTCAACAAGAACTTCCGATGGATCAATATAGATGCTACGTTTGTAGAAATCGTTAAAATTCCAATCTTTGCTTAATAATCCATCCATTCCATAAAAAACATAATCAGCTGCATCACCAATCACCATCTTTGTGATACCATTCTTTTGAGCTTGTTTTGCAGAAAGATAGATCTGAGGTTCTATGGAGTGAACTGGTGCAGCCTTATGTTTCATTATATTTGGGAGAACAGAAAGAACATTTTCCCACGTTATATCCACATAGTACAGATTTAAATCATTGATTTTTGAAAAAATTTCGGCTCTTTTTAATTCATCTTGAGCAAAAGCCCCACCTAAAAAACGAAATGTATAAGCGTCACTTCCCCGCGGCATATAAGAAGCCAAACAAGCAGAATCCATCCCTCCAGAAAGCAATATTCCTAATTTATCGTTTTGCCGTTCTAATCTTCTAAATATTAGATTTAACTGTTCATCAACATCATCTGTCGATGATACAATTATCTGATCTTTAGGAGACGGCAGTTTCGTTACATGATGGTGAAAATCATGAAAAAAATCAACATTTTCTTTTTCAATATAACGCAAAGCAACAAACGAACTCATGCAATATTTTTTATCAATCATAATCGACAATCCTTTTTTTCGTTATCAGGTTTTAGATCAACGCTCCATCCACGCACATTTTTCAAAGCTTCTGTAATTTTTGTAGATGAAATTCCTTTTGTATACGGGAAATAAATAATATGAATGCCTGCATCGTTAAATTGTTTTTCAATTTCATTCCACTTAGGCGTATCATACCAATCGTCACCAACAAACATAACCTGTGCTTTCAGTTTTTTACACATTGTAAGTTTGTCCATATTTTCTTGGGGTACAACAGCATCAACATATTTGATACTACGAATAATTTCTACTCTATCGGTGTAGGGAATCATAGCTCGTTTACCCTTGTAAAGAACAAGATCATCAGTTGTTACCCCTACAATTAACTTGTCACACATTCCCTTTGCATTTTTTAACAGATTTAAGTGACCTACATGAAACAAGTCATACACACCAGCAGTATATCCTATAATTAAACTTTTTTTTTGCATAGTAATCCTTTACAATAGACTTTTTCCTTAACAGCATCCATGTAAAACTTCAACATCTTATCCGCTTCCTCTTTGGAATCAAAGCCTGCTTTTTTTACTAGAAGAGAGAGATCAGTTCTTCGGGGTATCGCATATTTTACTTTTTCTAAAATTTGATTAGCCCACCATTCTGCAGATTCAGAAAGTTTCCAAAAAAATCCTAAATCATCACATGGACTTGATTCTGTGGGGATTTCGGTAGAGAAGAACACAGGCAACCCACAACATTGAGCCTCAACGCCAACGACAGGAAGCCCCTCATATAAACTCGGAAGCAGAAAACAGTCCATCGCATTGTAGAATTTTTGTATATCTTCACGGCGACCCAAATACAAAACTTTTTCTTCTATGCCGTATTTCTTTATTCGATCCAACATTTGGACTCTTAAATTACCATCTCCAATAATGAGTAATTTTGCAGATTGTTCTTTTTGAACAATCTTGTTGAAAATGTCAATTATAAATAGCGTGTTTTTTTGTTCAGTCAAACGTCCGATATGGCCTATCACAATATTATTTTTTATGTTGAATTCTTCTCGAGTGGAATCTCTTAAAGTTTTATCAAACTTGTTTTTTTCTGTGTCTATAACGGTTTTAAAAATTTTTATTTCATTATGAGCATAAGCCTTCTTTCCAAACTGCCATTTTCCACATTCTTCGCCATTGGCCACATAATGTGTGGAAAAGCATTTAGAAAAAGGCTTTAGCAAATTTTTAGCTATATTTTTTCTATCATCTTTGTGTCCCATCGAGATACTTTCGTTTATTCGAATAGGAATTCCTGCATATTTACCAGCCAGCATCGCAAAAATATTCATGGTGCTATTATATCCATGAATAATGGGATACTTATTTTTTTTGCATATTTTTAAAATTTGAAAAAAATTGAATAAAATATTTTTATAGGAGGAAACTTTATAGATTGTACCACCAAGTGCTTCTATTTCATCGTAAGGAATTGAATTTGAATCCGCATCGCATATGAAGTCAAATTGAACTTGGCTTCTATCTATATGCCTATAGTATTCCATGACAAGATTTTTCTTGCCCCCGGAATGCATTTTTCCCATTATTACAGCAACACGAATCATCACACCCCTCTTTTAAATGCAATAAAATTTTTTCATAAACGAAGCAGTTTTCTTTATGCCTTCTTCTAGGCTAGTCGGGTTCAAAGCACCAAAAGCAGTTTCATATCTATGAATATCCAAATAATTTACAGGAACATCAACTTTACGAGCATCTTGAAAATCAACTTGTAAATCAATATTTAAGGTTTTTCGAACGTAATCAACAATTTGCAAAACACTTGTTCCATACCCACATCCAACATTGTATGTTCTAAAAATTTCATTTCCGTCGACTATTTTATGAATAGCTCTAATAGCATCATCAATAAAGATAAAATCACGGACAACAGAGCCATCTCCGTATATTTTTATCGGTTCTTGCATTAACGCTTTATATACGAACGTTGTTACCACACCCAATATTCCATTTGGTCTTTGATACGGTCCATATGGATTTGCTAAACGAATAACTCTATAATCCAGATTGTACAAATACCTGTACAAATACAACATTTTTTCTATGGTTATTTTTTGCAAGCCATAAGCAGTTATCGGATTTGTAGGAGTTTCTTCGTCAAGAGGACAATTATGTTCTTTACCATAAACGGTTCCTCCAGAAGAAATAAAAACTACTTTACCAACATTTTGACGAACGCAAGCATCAAAAAGATTAGAAGACAGAATTATATTCGTTTGAAGTTCTTGAGAAATATGTTGATTTGATGTCGTTGGCACAGTAGAACTGATTAGATGATAAACAACATCAGCTCCAGAGATCAACTGGTCAAAATTAGAATCAACCTCAAAAGAAGAGGTTTCAAAGCAAACATTATTAAATTTAAAATTTTTTAGATGGGAAAAAAAATCTAAATTCTTATCAACGGCAAGAATTTTATTATCTGATTTTTGAGCCAAAGCAATCAGCAAATTTGTTCCAATAAAACCTGCAGCACCTAAAATAACGATGTTCACCCAGCGCCTCACAGTACTTTGTTATAAACAAAGGTTTTTACAAAACGGGGCATCATAAACACGATTTCATTTACCATTGAACGGAAGAAATAGTCCCGATACCTGAACCAGCCCCTCTTGAAAAATTTTTCGTTAAAACGGCGCATCGCCCTGACATATTCCCAGCTACCACGATCTTTATAGCAATCTTCGCTGAGACGTTTATAAACCAAAGGCTTTTGAACATTGTAGCCTTTAGCGCAAAAACTCAATAGGTCGATAAACAAGGCGTAATCTTCAGCCATAATGCAGTCTTCATAATCAAAACAGGCCAGAACCATTCTTTTTTTAAGCAAGGCTGAAGAAAAAGCCATCGGCATTTTTCTTTTGGCGAACCTGTAAATTTCTTCAGGCGATTCAGGGAATACGCGACGGCAAGCGATGTTATCGACGGATTCACTGAATTCATTTACGTTAGCCCCAACGAAGTCTGCCTTATTAACAAACAATGCCTCAAATTCTTCTTCAATTCGGCTCGGAGCTGAATATCCATCCGCATCCGTGTAGGCAACAAACCCGTTTGAACAAGCAATCATCCCCTGTCGGATAACAGAACCCAAACTCATATTGCACGGCAACGGCAAAATCTTAAACACCCCAGGTTTTTCTTCTTTATACCGATTTATAGCCGCGCATAAACTTTCATCCAAGGGTCCATTTAGAACTATAACGATTTCATCCGGTTTTATGGTTTGGTTTAACATGCTATCCAATGCAATAGACAGCCATTCCGGCTTATCCGCATTGCAAACGCTCAGCAAGACACTGTATGCAGGAAAGTTCATCATACAAGCACCATTCCCTTGTCGCAATCCGACCTATTGCCGATCAAATCAGCAAAGTATATCTTAGCATCAAGTTTTTTCCGGCCTAACAAATTCGTCATGAACATTCTTTTCACATCAGCAGCTCCGATGAAAAGACCCCTCAGTTCCGCGGGAACTGTGGTTTTTGGGCGTATTTGTCAGTTCACTTTCTTATCAAAGGAATGTTATGAGCGATTTTTTTGAAGAAATCCACAAAGCAGTCATTTCGCAATCAGATCGATTGTCCAAATATTCTCTAAACACATACCTGAGCCATATCAGCAAGATTCGTCAATTCCGTCCACAATTGGATTGTAATGATATCGATGTCCCTTTTTTACAAGGGTATGTGGAATTTATGAGGCAAAGGAAGAACTCTGATGGAACTATATACCGCTCGCTGGCCGTATTGCGCAAATTCATCAATATTTTACGAAAAAAAGGCCTTATGGAAGCATCTCCTTTTACGGACTTTCACTTGCGTCGCACGCGTTGCCGTAGGGATTTCCTTGAAATAAGCGAACTGAAAAAACTGTATAACGGATTTTTCGCACAAAAGGAGCTGCTGACTTATGCAGAAAGGGAGTCCATGCGTGCCTTTTTATTTTCTTGTTTCACCGGATTAAGGTATGCTGACCTTAAAAATCTGAGCATCGAAGACATCAAAAACGGAAAAATCCACCGTTGGACTCAGAAAACGGGGCAAATGGTCTATATACCTATACCCAAACAAGCACTACCGCTCATCGAAAAAACAGAAAACGGTCGCATACTCCACGTGGTGAACAATTCTTCGTTTAACAAAAATCTTAGAGCTGCCGCCCAAAAAATCGGTTTTGAAAGAAGGTTACATACGCATTTGGCACGCCATACATTTGCAACGGTCTGCATTTCGCTCGGAATACCTATAGAGGCTGTATCGAAGTTGCTAGGGCATTCCGCACTCCAAACGACTTTAATCTATGCAAACTATGCTGACGCAACCATCGACCGCGTCATGTCAAAATTTAAAATTTAAAAAAAAGAATATTTTCACAAAATGGGAAGTAAATACTTGTTTTTTTTGGGGATGTTTATTATATTTATCTTATCATTAATTTGGAGAAAATTAGTGCTTAAAGTAGCATTCGGTGAAATATTTTTTTTGACCACAGTTCCCGCGGAACTGTGATTCTTTTTTACTTGGCGAAAATTATAATTACGACTTTTGTCGCAGAAATAAAAACGACCAACTTTTCGTTGGTCATTTTTAGTACCCCCAAGCGGACTCGAACCGCTGTTGCGGGAATGAGAATCCCGAGTCCTAGGCCACTAGACGATGGGGGCGAGCGCGGCACATTATAGCAATTTTAATCGCATCCGTCAACTGATAATTGAATTTATTTGCTGATCTTTTCAAGCGCTACTAATGAACCGCATCAAGCGAAAAGCGAGAGGCGTTCCCTCGCCCGCTTTAGTCTCTATAGTAGAGATCGAGGTTGCTCTTGACAAGCGTCGATGCTTCGAGAGCAGTCACGTAGTCGTTGAAGACCGTCATCGCGGCAAAGCGATTCGTGTTTTCGATATCCTGCTTGATAGCTTCTTCGACTTCTTCGACCTTCGGAGTCTTCTTGGAGATGACCTTCACCATCACGGCACCGTTTTCGGCGACAACCGGAGCGGTCCATTCGCCAGCCTTGGCCTTGCCCACAACCTTTGCGACCTGAGCATTGCTGTAGCCGAATCCCGGAACGAAGCCATCGACAGAAGCGTTCTTGGATTCGATTTCGACCTTTTCAATCTTTGCAGCAGCCGTATCAGCCGGGTTGTAAGACTTCACCTGGGCAGCGACAGAGTTCAAGTAGATTTCGGCAGCCTTGGAAGCCTTCTGCTTGAGGAGTGTTTCCTTGATTTCGTTGTAGTAGAGCGGGAGGCTACGTTCGCCAGCCTTATAAGAACCGACCTTCTTTGCAATGGCGACCCACTTGTTGTTCTTGAGCACGCTAGAAATTTCGCTATCTTCGTCCGGGAGGTTTTCGTTCGGCCATGCGAATGCGGCCAAGCCGCGGATGTAACCGATAGAGGCGATGTTGCCATCACGCGGAACCCATTCAGAGACCTTGACTTCGAGACCGCGAGACTTAGCTTCCGTGACCAAATCTGCACCAGCATCGACATTCTTCTTGATGCCGTTGAGAATCTTTTCGAGGCTATCAATCGTGTTGGAAGAAGCAGTCACCGTGAGGAGAATGTGGCCGACCTTGACCTTTTCCACTTCACCCTTTGCATTCTTCACGTTGCCGTAAGACTTGATGATGTGGTAGCCGAACTGCGAACGGACCGGTTCTGAAATCTTGCCGGAATCAAGTGCGAATGCAGCGTCTTCGAACGGCTTCACATAAGTGCCACGGCCAACGAAGTCTTCGCTCAAAATACCGCCCTTTTCAGCACTGCCCTGGTCTTCAGAAGAAACGCGGGCCATGTCTTCGAAAGTCGTTGTCGAGGAGGAATCGGTAAGCTGGTAGTAAAGCGTCATGGCGTATTCGCGGATGCTAGCGTCATCGGCAGCCGTAGCTTCAACCGGGAGAGCGATGTACTGGAACTGGGCAACATCTTTCTGCACAAAGAAGCTATCGAGAGCGTGGGCATTAAAATAACCGGCAACCATCACGCTATCCACGGAATTGCTATCCACGACAAATGCAGAATTCGGGGCGACCGCCACCTGCAGTTCGTAGTCCGTCATGCGGCGTTCGACGCTCCACTTCGCTTCGAGAGAAGTCGGATGCACCGAAGCACCGACCAAGGCTTGAAGCTGACGAGCCGGAATGGTGTTGTTCTTCATTTCGTCTTCAAGCATGAGCATTGCGCTCCACTTGAATGCAGCCGGCGTTTCAATCCAAGCGTCATAATCGGCCTTGTTGAAAGTCGTGTCCGTGAGGAACTTCGGCAAAGAAGCGATGTAAGCCTGAGAACGCTGCATCAAGTCTTCCTGAGAGGTAGCCTGCTGCTGGATGGCGTACAGACGGTACTGGGCTTCCTGGACCAAGCGGGCACGAACGGCGTCGGAATTACGCTTGAAAGCATCCTTGAGTTCTGCAACCGAAGCTCTGAGTTCAGCCTTTTCGAACTGTTCGGCAAAGAGAGCCTGACGAACGAAGCTAGAAAACACCTGCGCACGGAGCTGGGCGTACTGTTCATCGTCCAAGTGCTGGTCTTGACGCTTCTGCACGATTTCCTTGATGCGAGCATCAAATTGCACATAAGAAATCTTGGTGTCATTGACGATACCAACAGGATAGCTATGCCCTTGGTTCGGAACACGGTCCATGGCCAAAAGACCGATGGCGATACCTGCAGCAAAGATCACAATTACCCACTTGGCTTTTTCATTAATCCACGTTAACATAGGGACTACTCCGTTAAAATTTTTGTCGCGTGAAAAATAGCAAAAAAAAATTATTGCATTTTATTTTATCGCAATCATGAGCAAATATAATGCCGAAAAAGCTTAATTTTTCTATTTATGGGATATAAAAATACAAATTCCTTTTGGAGTTCTACCATGTACGATATTTTGGTTTTGGGCGCCGGCATTTCTGGATTAAGCGCCGCCCTCCACGCCGCAGAAAAAGGTTTCCACGTTGTCATTTTAACCAAAGGCGCAAAACCGGACGGCTCATCGAACTATGCCCAAGGCGGCATCGCGACCGTCACCGAAAAGTCCGACAAGTTCGAATTCCACATTACGGACACGCTCGAAGCAGGCGCAGGCCTCTGCAAAAAAGAACCTGTAAATATATTGACGAAGAGCGGACCTGCCACCATCAAGCAGCTCGTCAAGTGGGGCGTCCAGTTCACACCGTCGCCCGAAGACAAGACGCAGTTCGACCTCCACCTCGAAGGCGGACACAGCCACCACCGCATTCTGCACGCCGCTGACCTCACCGGCAAAGAAATCATGCGAGCGCTCCTCTGCGAGCTCCACAAGCAAAAGAAAATCGACTACCTTGAAAACTGCTACATCAAGGATTTGATTTGCGAAGGCGAAGGCAAGAACAAGCGTTGCGTCGGCGCAAAGATTATCCACCAAAAGACAGGCGAAGTCGAAAGCATTTATGCGAAAGCGACAATCCTTTCGACAGGCGGTGCAGGCCGCATTTGGCAATACACGGTGTGCCCGCCCGACAGCTGCGGCGACGGCATGGCGATTGCCGCCCGTGCAGGGGCCGCCTTGCAAGACATCGAGTTCATGCAGTTCCACCCCACAAGTTTGTACGCACCGAGCTTCAAGAAGCCGTTCCTCATCTCCGAGGCCGTTCGCGGTTTCGGCGGCATCCTCAAGAACGACAAGGGCGAAGAATTCATGAACCAGGTGCACCCGCTGCACTCACTCGCCCCCCGCGACATCGTGGCCCGTGCCATCCACAGCGAAATGCAGCGCCTCGGCAAAGACCACATGTTCATCGACCTCTCTGGCCGCACCCCGAAAGACATCAAGAGCCATTTCCCGCACATTTATTCTAAATGCATGGACGCAGGCATCGACATCACCAAGGAATGGATTCCGGTCGTTCCGGCGGCCCACTACATGTGCGGCGGCGTTCTCGTGGATACTTGGTCCCGCACCGAAATCAAGGGTCTCTACGCTTGCGGCGAAGTCGCGGCCACTGGCGTTCACGGAGCAAACCGCCTCGCCTCGAACTCGCTTTTGGAAAGCGTCGTGTTCGCCATCCGCGCCGTCGATGATATCGACAAGAGCGGACTTGCTAAAGATAAACTAAGCGTTCCTAAGCAAAAGAAAGAAACGGTCAGCTTCACGAAGGCCGCCTACTGGCGCAAGCGCAAGAAAATGCTCCAGGACATGATGTGGACACACTGCGGCATCGTCCGCACCACCGCCGGCCTCAACCAAGGTCTCAAGGTCATTGACGAGCTCCAGAAAGATGTCGATGCCGCCATCAAGAACAAAGAAACAGAGAACTTGCATTTCCTCGAATTCCTGAACGCACTGCAAGTTTCCAAGATGATTCTCATCGCGGCACTGCGTCGCAAGGAATCCCGCGGACTCCACTACATTCTGGATTACCCGAATCAAGACCCGAAGACAAAGCACCAGAGCATTTATCTGAGCGACAAGAAGTAAATCTTTTTCTATAATGAGATGCATGGAAGAAGTCAAGGCAACACAGTCCAAAAAGAAAGTCAAGGATCAGCTTCCGTCCAAGATTGGCGGATACAAACCGATACAAGCTTTGAACAGCGGAGCCATGGGCAGCCTGTGGCTTTGCAGAGACCCGTCTCTTGACAGGCTCGTTGTCGCCAAAAGGCTCCATTCGAACTTGAACCAGCAAGATCTTTTCATCAAAAGGTTCTTGCAAGAAGGGAGCATCCTCGCCCACCTGAACCATCCGAGCATCATCCAGCCCTACGCCCTCTGGAAAGACAGCGACGGCAACTACACGATGTCGATGGAGTACGTTCAAGGTTCTAGCCTCAAGGATTTGTTGCTGCGGAACAAGCGACCGCCCATCTGGGTCGTCGAAACGATTCTCTACGAGCTGTTGAACGCGTTAAGCCACGCCCACCGCAACGGCGTCACGCACCGCGACTTGAAACCCGCGAACATGATGATTGACAAGGACGGACGCGTGCGTCTCTTGGACTTTGGCATCGCCCACACCGAGACACCGCTCGACATCGGCAAGGAACTCACGCAGACCGGCTGCATCATCGGCACCGCCGCCTACATGAGTCCCGAACAAATCATGGGCGAAAAAGTCAATTACGCAAGCGACCTCTTTAGCGTGGGCATTATCGCCTGCGAAATGCTCATCGGCGAGAATCTATTCCGCGGCAAGGACTTCGAAGAGACGCGCGAAAACATCCTCAAGATGAAATTCAAGCCGGAAGTGTTCCCGGACGATGTCCCAAAGCCTTTGCGCAAGTTCGTGCTAAAGCTCCTCAACAAGCGGGCAAGCAAACGCCCATCCTCGGCATGCGACGCGGCCAACGAACTCGCAGACCTCCTGAGCGAATACCCCCGCGACATGACCCCTTACATTGCTGAATGGGCAGATACGGTAAATGAAGACCAAGCCATAGATTCTATCATATCTCCCAAGCCACAAAAAACTACATTTAAGTACGGAATAGGATTTTTACTTGGAATGATGGTCGCGACGATAGCGTTCGTCGCCATCCAGTTCACGATCTAGAAGGATTAGTCCAATGAATTGGATTGACATCGCATGCGCCGCATGCCTGCTTATATTTGGCGTCATTGGTTTATGGCGTGGTCTTCTAGGCAGTATTTTTAAGCTTTGCGCATGGGTTGCAGCAATAGCCGGAGCTTACTTTTCCCAAAGCCTCTTCTGCTATTTTGTCATGCAAAATTTTGAATTTAGCGAATTTACCGCACGCCTTATCTGCATCAGTGTTGGTTTCTTGGTTCCGTTCCTGCTGTTTTCGTTTATCGGGCATATCGTCGGAGATTCAATCAAAGACACAATTGTCGGAAAGACAAACCGCATTCTAGGGGCGCTGTTCGGGCTTGTCAAGGCAACTCTAATTTGTTTCGTCTTGCTCTTCATTCTGCACTTGCTCCCCGTACAAGGGAACCTCAAGGACATGAGGGACAATGCGATTGCCTACAGCATTTACAAATCGTCACTCGAATCGTTCGGTTACTCCTCTGACGAGGTGAACCTCCGCAAGATGGCTAAAGAAAAAGCAAGCGAGCTGACGAAGACAATTACAGATAAAGCGAAAGGCGCTCCTGAAGAAGCCGCCGATTCCCTCAAGAGCGCTGCTAAAGAAGCCGCCAACGAAGTTTCGAATAAAGTCAGCGAAACCGCGGCGAAGGCAAAAGATGCAGCCATCGCTGCCAAAGATGCCGCCGTCAAGTCTTTAGAAAAAAGCAAGACTGACACCACGAAAAAGACTAAAAATTAGGGACGTGCAAGCGTTCGTGCTGTCTAACCTGCACGTCATGCTTAGCTAAGGTCACTGAGCCAGCCGAAATTGAGCCCGCCGAGATGCCAAGCATCAGGTGTTCCGTTTAAAAACTGGCCCCGGAATCCGGGGTGACAGTTAGGCGGCGGAGCCGCGATTTTTTCTAAAGCAGTTTCAACAGGAAATTACTGGATCCTTCGGCGTTGCCTCATGACGGTTTCTGCATGGATTCTATCGGGTTCTACGAACCCTCCAGAATGACGTTCCTACTGCCCACTGCCTACTGTCTACTTCCTACCGTCTACTTCCTACCGCCTACCACCTACCGCCTACAGCCTACTTCCCTTTCCCGATATTCTTGAATTCTGGAGCGATGAAAATGCAGTTCGTGTCCTTGGGCGACACGCGGGACAAAATTAAATCCACGGTAAAGAATCCCTTGGTGGATGCACTGACCGACCAACGACTCCCGGCGGGGCAATCTTTGATATCTTTGTTCAAAGTCGCGGTGAAACGGCTTGCGGTCACGCGATAGGTAAAGTAATCCGTCGAAAGCGAATCGGGCATCTGGAGAGCCTTGGGGCCACCCACCGACTTATTTTTAGCAAAGTAAGATTTTTGTGCATTTATATAGAATGCAGCCTGTTCCGTAAGGTCGTCGGTCAACGCTTGCGTTCCGAATACGACGCCTGTCGAACATCCACGAACGCCAAAGACGAGAACTAAAATGAACACCAAAGCGCCGCCCGCAAAAAGCCAGTACTTTGTCTGCACCCTCTTTGCTGCATCAATCACATTTCTAAAAAATTCCTTGAACTTCTTCCCTGTTTTCGAGGAACCGTCAGCACCAAGGATAGACACGTCTTTCAGCAAGCCTCCGTCTTGATACTTGAGAAGCCTCATCGCCACAAGCACACGGCAGAACGGCTTCGGGAACACAAGCCCAAACGCAGCCACAACAAACAGAACTATGCTTACGACGAACAAAATAAGCAAAGCATCGTCTGCCATCGGCAACATATTCTTCGCTTGTCGCAAAAGAACTAAAAGTTTTTTATCGTCCGAAAAATTCTCGGCGGCAAACCGCCCCGTAAACGAGTTCGTATAACGAGTAAGCCCCATCTGCACGCCGCTTTTCGCCATGATGCAAACTTTCGTGAGTACGCGTTCGACAGCAAAAGAGAACATTCCCATAATCGCAATAAGCGATGCAATTAAACGAGCAGTACGTACAGGGGTCAAACTTTTCATCCGTTTTTCCTTTGAATCAACTATTGTTTGAAGGGCAACATCGGTTTATAGCTAGA
>JAEEGG010008793.1_pt1 | contig 22781 bp, 21 predicted proteins | sample 9134161 | NCBI WGS metagenome assembly JAEEGG01 (sample SAMN16246543, study PRJNA631951) | gut metagenome | biome: gut microbiome; feature: rumen; material: CR-attached | host: Bos | place: Iran: Karaj | collected 2018-10
CGATACGTTGATGTACGGACCTTTTTTTAATGAACGACTCATAATTTACACTCTTTTAATTTCGTGATTACTTCTTGTTAGCTCTTTCGATGATGTACTTGTTCGACTGCTTCTTCGGAGCGCGAGTCTTGAGACCCTTAGCGTACAAGCCCTTACGTGAACGCGGATGTCCACCAGACTGACGGCCTTCACCACCACCCATCGGGTGATCGTGCGGGTTCATGACAACACCACGGTTGTGCGGACGACGACCAAGCCAGCGGCTGCGACCAGCCTTACCAGACTGTTCCAAAGCGTGGTCAGAGTTGCCTACACTACCAACAGTAGCCTTACATGCAGAGAGCACCTTACGTGTCTCACCAGAAGGAAGCTTAATCACACAGTAGTCACCCTCGCGAGAGGTCAACTGAGCGAAATTACCAGCCGAACGGACCAGCAGGGCACCCTGTCCAGGACGCAATTCAATGTTATGAATTACGGTACCCACGGGGATGTTGGCAAGCGGCAGACAGTTACCTACCTCAGGCACTGCCTCTGCACCCGACATCAAGGTTGCACCAACCTCCAGTCCGTTAGGAGCAATGATATAACGTTTTTCACCATCAGCATAGTAAAGCAATGCGATGCGAGCCGAACGGTTCGGATCGTACTCAATGGTCTTTACTGTTGCTGGAACACCATCCTTCTCTCGCTTGAAGTCGACCAGACGGTACTTCTTCTTGTGGCCGCCGCCCATGTAGCGGACAGTCATCTTACCGGTGTTGTTACGACCGCCGGTAGAGCGCTTGCCGTAAACGAGAGACTTCTCTGGCACGGATGCAGTAATATCCTCGAACGTGCCAATAATCTTGTGTCTTTGACCCGGTGTAACGGGCTTTAATTTACGTACTGCCATTTCTTATTACTGAATATTGCTATAAAAATCAATAGTGTCGCCCTCCTTCAGAGTGACGATTGCCTTCTTGAACGCATTCTTATGGCCTCTCACGAGACCGGCCTTGGTATAGCGGCTAGAGCGCTTACCGGCATAGCGAAGCGTGTTCACATTCTCTACGGTAACATTGTACAGACCCTCAACCTCCTTGGCAATTTCAATCTTGTTAGCCTCGGGCTTCACAATGAAACCATATTTGGCCTGAGCCTTCTTCGTTACCTCCTCACCACGGTGCTTGCCGGTCTTGCACTTGAAGGTGCGGTCGACAGAGCTCTTCTCCGTAATGTTGGTCATTTTCTCTGTAATCAGAGGCTTTATAATGAAACTCATAATAATTTTCAATTTTCAATTATTAATTATCAATTAACCAAGCACACCGTCGATGGCCTCGAGGGACTTCTCTGTGATAACCATCACGTCAGCGTTCAGCACCTTGTAGGTATTGACGTTGGCAGCAATGATGCACTCAGCTTTCTGCAGGTTACGGGCCGACAGGTAAACGTTTTTGTTCGACTCGGGCAGAACCATCAGCAACTTCTTGCCGTCAACCTTCAGGTTCTTGGCCAGCTCGATGAACTCCTTGGTCTTGGGAGCCTCGAAGTTGAAGTCCTCAACAACGATGATAGCATTCTCCTGAGCCTTGTACGACAGAGCCGACTTACGAGCCAGCTTCTTCACCTTCAGGTTCAGCTTGAAACCGTAATCGCGGGGCTTCGGTCCGAATACACGGCCACCACCACGCAGCAGGGGTGAGTTGATATCACCATGACGGGCACCGCCGCCACCCTTCTGACGACCGAGCTTGCGGGTAGATCCGGCATGCTCGCTACGCTCCTTAGCCTTTGCTGTACCCTGACGCTGGTTAGCCAGATACTGCTTGACGTCCAGATAAATTACATGATCGTTAGGTTCAATGCCGAAGATGGCCTCGTTCAACGTAACCTTACGTCCGGTCTCCTGACCTTTGATATTCAATACGTTAATTTCCATAGCTTACTTCTCAATTAAAACAGTTGAACCATTGTAGCCGGCGCAGCTACCCTTCACAAGGATGAGGTTATGCTCCGGAATCACCTTTAACACTCTGAGGTTCTGCGTTGTCACGCGGTCGCCACCCATCTGGCCACCCATGCGCATACCCTTGAACACCTTGGCGGGGTACGAACAGGCACCGATAGAACCGGGCTTGCGCAGACGGTCGTCCTGACCGTGTGTGCTCTGACCCACACCACCGAAACCGTGGCGCTTTACTACACCCTGGAAGCCCTTACCCTTCGAGATACCTACTACGTCGACGAACTCTGTATCAGCAAAGAGGTCGACGGTGATGGTGTCTCCGAGGTTGTGCTCCTCGTCAAACTTGAACTCGGCCAAGTGAGCCTTTGGGGTCGTGCCGGCCTTCTTGAAGATACCCATCATTGCCTTGGTGGTATTCTTCTCCTTTTTCTCACCGAATGCGAGCTGAACAGCCTCATAGCCATCCTTCTCCACGGTTTTGACCTGTGTCACAACGCAAGGACCAGCTTCGATAACAGTGCACGGTACATTCTTACCGTCGGCACTGAAAACGGATGTCATTCCGATTTTTCTTCCAATTAATCCTGGCATTTCAGTTTAAAATTTAATAATAATGTTATTTAATAAATGAATTTGTCTTCTGTCGCATCAGTGTCATTTTACCACTCTCTCAGCGTTAGCACACACACATAAAGAAACGAACTACATCTCCCCTTTTGAAGAGTAAGTCGCTCTTTTTCAGTGCTTTGATAGCTCTTAAGCCAGCGCAATGGGCACTTTTGCGGCTGCAAAGGTACATATTATTAATGACCTGTGCAATACTTTACACCACAAAAATAACAATTTTTAGTATTTATTATACTTTGAGAGGAAAGAGAAAGCAAGCCTAAGTTATTTTTACAAGTATCCTTCGGCAACAAGCTCATCATATGAGCCATCTTTGACCACTTGTCCGTGAGAGATGACAATAATACGGTCGCACTGGCGAATTGTTTCAACACGATGAGCTATGGTTATTCGTGTACAATGCATCTGCTTCAAATAATCCATCACGCGCTGCTGCGTGACATTATCCAAAGCGGAAGTTGCCTCATCCAATAACAGAATGTCAGGCTGCTGCACCAAAGCACGCGCCAGAAGGATGCGTTGTCGCTGACCACCAGAGATACCTCGTCCGTCCTCTGTGACAGGTGTCTTCATGCCAAGGGGCATTCGATGAATATCCTCATCGAGGGCTACTAGTCTGGCAGCCTCCCAGGCATCGGCCTCTGTAGCCGCCGGAGCAGTAAAAAGGATGTTGTCAAGCAGAGTGCCTTCTATGAGCCGACCGTTCTGCAATACAGCACCGACACAATTCTGACGCAAACTTGATTTATTGATTTCATATAGGTTATAGTGATCATAGAAGATGGCACCGTCATTCGGCTCCTCAAATCCTAAGAGCAAGCGCATCAGCGTTGTTTTTCCGCATCCTGATGGTCCCACGATGGCGACATACTCACCAGAATGTATTTGCAGGCTGAGACCTTTGAAAATCCAGGGAGTAGTATCACTGTATCGGAAAGAGACACTACTCATCTCTATGTTCCCTTCAATGTTTGTCAGCACGTGCTGGTCGTGTGTTTCTTCTGTCGGTGTCTCAAGAATTGGACTACACTGTCGCACCTCTGGCATCACGCGACCAATCTGCTTGGTAATGATACCTAACTGATTAACGGTTCCCACGGCAATGCCCAACACGACACAATAGGCGATATAATCAGACAGTCCCAACTTATAGTACCAGGCTGCCCACATCGTCACTAATAAGGGTAACAATTTCACCACATACGAGATGGAACTGGAATAGAAGAACATAACTGGCTGTGAGGCACTGTTCACTTCTGAATGCATAAATGACTTGGTCCATTGAAAGAAAGCGCGCTCCTCGGCACCGTTTACCCTGATTTTCTGAATACCACCTAAAATCTCATATAGCAGTCCATACATATATGAGCGATGGGGATTCACATTCTCTTGTACCTTTCTTGTATAATAGTAGTTAAGCAGAATAGAGAACAGCATTACTGCTAGGACACCAATACCTATTAACAGCAGAGGGCCTCCATAAATGAAGAACTGGATAAACAAGATGCCTGTAAACAAGGTCGAGAGCATCGTCGTCAGCATACTCTCCGTCAACATGCCGCTAAAGCGTGAGAGAGAGAGAACTCGATTTGACAAGTCGCCTGTCGACCATGTCTTGAAGAATGTGGCCGGCAGATGCAGCAAGCGAGTCATCAAAGCAGTCTGTAGCGTATATTCCAGTTTGTCCTTAACTCTGAACACTACGAGGCTACGTGTCACTTGCAACATCATGAGTCCAATGGCTGCACTGAACAGCAATACCGCCACTGGCAGCAGTTGTGTAGATTGTCCGGACGGGATGACCTCACTGAACACAAGTTTGGTGACATAAGGGGTAAACATGGTCAGCAATACCACGCTAACACAGGCAAGACAGATATAGCAGAGGTCCGTTTTACTGAGACTTCGCCAGGCAAAGCGTCCCAAGTCACGCATGGTCAGCGGTCCTGTCGGCAACGGTATGGTCAGGCAAAACGCCTCAGGTTTCAACAGCTGACCTTTAGCTGTACGCTGGTTCACCAGACAACGGTTTCCTGTATGAGGATGTATGAACGAGTAACTTGCAAAATCAGGGGAAAGTATGACAGGCGCATCGTCCTCCTTCAAAAATGCCAACAAACGTCCAGTGGTATGCTTCCACCACTGTCCGTTAAGTGTCACCTGTCGGAAGAAGATTCCTTGGCTAATGAATAACTGTGCCAAATCATCAGCATTCAACCGACATCCTTCGTTGTTCTTCAGTTGTCGCAGCACATCACGACTAATCATCGACATAAAGATATCACCCGCCCTGCTCACAGCATGGCGGTTACCCTCTATGCGTTGCTTCAACTGTTCATACAACAGATCCATAACTGTTCAGCTGATAATAGATTCCTTCCTTGTCTGCCATTAGACTCTCATGAGTTCCCGACTGCACCATCTCGCCATAGTTCATCACGTAAATACGGTCACACTGCCGGATGGTTTCCAAACGATGGGCTATCAGCAGCAAAGTGATGCCCAGACCATATATTGACTCCATCACGCGTTCCTCTATTTTCTTATCGAGGGCGGAAGTAGCCTCATCCAATAGCAACAACGTAGGTTCTTTAGCCAAGGCTGACGCAATCTCTATTCGTTGCCTCTGACCACCTGAAAAATTGTTACCTTCGGAAGCGACACCACTCTGATAGCCATCTGACCTATCGAGTATCTCTTCGTGTATCTGTGCATTCGCTGCCGCAGTCTTGACGGCAAAATCCTCTATGGACTCGTCCCACATTCTGATGTTATCAGTTATGGTACCCTCAAACAAAGTCACGTCCTGACAAACAACCCCCATACTGCCCGTCAACGTCATCCGATTGATTCGGCTGACAGGTTTCCCGTCTATCAGCACTTCACCCTCCCAAGGCTCATAGAGTCCCGCTATAAGCATCAACACCGTACTCTTTCCACATCCCGACTTACCAACAAAGGCGATGCGTTCTCCTGGCAGGATATGTAATGACAGATGACTGATGAGCGGTGGCTGTGAGCGGTCATAGCCAAAGGTGACATCGCGCAATTCTATCTCTCCACGGAGTTTGACGGAATCCTGTTCCTTGGGTAACTCCGAGATATCCAACGTCTCACAATCCATCACTTCTTCCTGACGTTCCAACACAGAATGAGCCTTAAAAACCTCCTGCATCACGTTCGACATCTTTGTAACGGGATACATCATGGACGACATGAAAGCCTGCGATGCCAGCAACATACCTGGTGTCAGGTCGCCGTCAAGGATGAACAAGGCTCCCAAGCAAAGCACCAATGCGTTGCTAAGTTGTTGTACCAAGGATGGCAAAGCCCCCACCAGAATCATCTGACGAGTAGCTGTCACTCGGGCATTCAGTGCATGGGAATAGATGGTGTCCCACTGCTGGAAGAAACTCTGTTCCGCTCCTACCGACTTGATGGTCTCCATATTCCTTAGACCTGCCATTGTAGCACTCTCCAGCCGACGTTCAGTAGCTTCCATACTTTTCGCCTTCCGTTTCTGGTAATTGGAACTAAGACGGACGGAGAGGATGATAGTAGCAATGGCAAGAATCTCAATGATGCCCAGTCGCCAACTATAGAAGAACAGGAGATAGGAAAAAATCAGCACGTTCAGGAGCAACACGACGCCCGAAGCCTGGTCAAACAGTTTCGTTCCCGTTCTGCTGATACCCATGTAGCGTGCCATCAAATCGCCAGTGGAGAATCTGCTAAAGTCCGACATCGGCAAGCGTAGCACATGCCACACATAGCGTGACTGGCTAATCAGGCTGAACCGCATCGACAACGTACGGCGATGACTGTTCAACACTAACCAAGCCACCATCTCCAGAACAAACAAGGCGGTAAAAGCCATCAGCAAGGGTACAAACCAGCTCGGGTTCTTTCCTGTGATGATATCATCGGTATAAATTTGTTGGAAAAATGGCGGAAACAAGTCCATGCCCATCGAGATGAGATAGAGCAGGAAGACAAGCCACAACAACTTGCTTCCCGCCTTCATAAAGCGGTAAAGCAATCCCCATGTTGTCTTCCTCGTTTCCAATGTTTCTTTAATTAAAAAGATACTCGTACATGGAACGGCGCCGAGTTTCTGTCAGCACATTGCAATAGGTACCGATACTCATGTCTACTTCGTCCGACTCTCCTGTCGACCAATCGTAACGCTCAGGGTTGTTAGGGTTATGGCGCAGTTCTATAACCACCTGCCATACGGGTTCATGGGTATCGAAGAGAGGTTCTGCCATCGAGGCACTCTTCAACTGACTGATAATCTCGGCTGGCGGTGTGGGGTATCGGTCAATGCCGGTGATAACCCCTCTGACATAGCCTATCTTATCCCGGTCGTCACCCATAGGCCACACCTGAGCCTCCATGCCTTTCTTTAGCACATGGTGGGTTTCCATCTTCACATAGGCAACCAGCATGGTATGCACGGTATGGTCAGGCTTATGCTCACAGACCATACTCACTAACGGCTCAAGAGGTTCAAAAGCCTCGCGATCCTGTTTGGTATGCAACACCGTTCCCGAGATGGTACTACGTATCAGACTGTCTTTTCCCTCTGTCTGCACACGTGCTACCACCTGGCCTACAGTCACAGAGTCACCCGTATGCACCAACATTTGGACGATAGACCCGTTCGAATCGAGAGTCACATCGTCCGTACCATGATGCGGAAAAATCAGACCATTGTAACTCACGCGGTCCGTCACCGTTCCGAAGATGCCCCATACCACAAAAGCACCCATCAGCAGCAGAATCGTCACACCAATCAGGAATGGTGACACCGATGTCACCCGTACGTAGTCCTGTATACGGTCAGGCGATTCCAGCTGCCGCTGTCTGCTATACTCTGAGAAAGGGCTCTCTCTCTTCATGATTTCATCAGAAGCCGTTTGCCGTCAAAAGAACAGGTTTTGTGTTGTTGACAGATGTGCAAGCTACTTCTGTCTGTTGACAAACTCCATGATCATGGCAACAGCATCGTCCTCTGTCAAGCCATCCATGGAAATGACAAGGTCGTAGTTACGGGTATCGTAACGAGAGGTGTTTGTGAACTTGTTGACATAGTTCTCGCGCATCTTATCCACATGCTGGATAATCTTCTCTACCTCTTCACGAGCCAGTCCCTGCTTCCTCATCACACGCTGGATACGGTGTTCCAACGATGCCTGAATCAGGATGCTCAGACGATTCGGGAAGTTGCGGAACGCAAAGAAACCGCTGCGACCGGCAATGACACACGACTCATGTTCGACGATACCCTTCAGGATTTCCTGTTCTGTGCGGAACATCTCTTCGGTAGTCAGCATCTGAGGCTCGTTGCCATTACTGGGAATGTAGTAATTAGCAGACATGGAAGGCGGCGTGAACATCTGACGCTTGAAGTCAGCCCACCAGCCCTGCTTGCTGCCCTTGAGCTTTTCGATTTCTTCTACTGTGAGGTGATACTTCTCCTGCAGACCCACGATGACAGCCTTGTCGTAGAATTCCACACCCAGCTTTTCAGCTAACTTACGGCCTACGGTACGACCGCCACTGCCCAACTCACGGTTAATTGTGATGACAAATTTCTCGTTCTTGTTCATACTCCTAATAATATTTATAGTTTGACTTTCGGTTGCAAAGATACGAATTAGCGTGGAAATTACAAAATATAACGCTACTTTTTTACTTAAAAATAAAAACTGAGCGCCAAAAGATCAAATTGACGCGTCACATATCGACCTCGACACCACGTATGCCGTCGTCCATGCTGCCTGGAAATTGAAACCGCCCGTGATGCCGTCCACGTCAAGAACCTCTCCGGCAAAAAACAGGCCAGGGACATGTCTGCTCTCCAATGTCGACGGGTTGACAGCCATCAGCGACACACCACCACAGGTTACGAACTCGTCCTTGAAAGGTGCATGTCCGTCTATTTGGAAGGTATCGTTCACCAGAACATTCACCACACGGTTCACATCTTTCTTGCTGAGCTCGCCCCATCTGATTTGCCTACGACCGCTCAGCGCCTTCTCCAACAGCCAGGCCCATAGGCGTTGCTGCAGTCCAAAGGGATTCCACGTCGTCAGCAGTTTCTGCGGCTGTCGTATCATCTGTTCACCGAGCATAGTCTGCACGTCACTCTCATTTCTGTTGAGCCAGTTGACATTGAAGGCGCTGCGATAGCCGCACTCTGCCAGATAGCGTGCAGCATAGCTCGAGAGTTTCAGGATAGCCGGCCCGCTTACCCCCCAATGGGTCACCAACAAAGGTCCCTCAGCACGGAAGGTCGTAGCAGGAATACGTACCATAGTATCATGCACCACCAGTCCCTGCAGGTCATGGAGACGGCTGTCTCCGACAGAAAAGGTAAAGAGCGACGGCACAGGCTGCACGATTTCGTGCCCGGCAGCTTCCAGCCAGCGCAGGCCCTCTCCTTTGGGCGAGCCACCCGTGGTGACGGCCACATAGTCATAGTCCTTCACGTCATCGAGCGACTGTATCTTCCGTCCCCTATATATATTAATAAGGTAGCGCTTTGCCAACGACAGAAAACAGTCGATGATGGCATGCGAGTCCTGAGCACACGGAAACACACAGTCGTCGTCCTGTGTCACCAGTGGCACACCATGACGTTCAAACCACTCGTAGGCATCACGATAGTCAAACACGTTGAACAGCCGTTTCATCAGCCTGTGGCCACGGGGATAAACTTGCGACAAGTCCCCCACCCTCTCAAACGAATTGGTACAGTTGCAACGTCCCCCGCCACTGACCTCAACCTTGGCCAGCACACGGCTGCTCCGCTCAAAGATGTCGACTTGCATCTTTGGCATCATCTCCTTCAGGTTGACAGCCAGGAAAAACCCTGCTGCACCACCGCCTATCACTGCTGTTTTCATCCCACTCGTAATAAATCTGCAGTCAAAGTTACTGAAACCTTTGTGTCCTAATTTGCCGATCTTGCACTGATCTTCTTTCCCTCCTTGCTCCAAGTGAGTATCCAACTGCCTTTGCGGCTGGTGATGGTGCTGTTGGAGACACCAACAATCTCACCGACGTTCGAAACGCTCATTGTTTTCAGCGTCTTGCCTTTGGCATCACAGATGTAATAGAACGAATGGCGCTTCGACACGAAAAAGTCGCTGCCCCATCCTTTGAGTTCGCCCACACTGCTACGCGACAGGCCACCAATACGCTTGCCCTGCTCGTCATAGACGTAGTACCAGTTCTTCGTCTCCTCGATATACGAAATCTGCTGCCGCTGCGCCTGAACAGCCAGCGTCACTAATAAAAATAATATGGTGAATAGTTTCTTCATTAGCAACTTAATATTCCTGATACGGCTCGTCACATACGGTGCCGATACTTGATTGCAAAGATACAACTTTTCTGGGAATTAACCAAATATTAACACGGAAAAAGTCAACTATTTCAGGAATAGCGTCAACGTTCTCAGGGTAAGACACAATCTTATTCAGTTTTTTGCAGTGTCCGAAGGCATATCCTGAACAGTGCGAAGGCATATCCTGCCGCGTCCGAAGGCACATCACGGCGAAGGATGTGCCTTCTCTTTTAAACAGAAGCGACCGAAGGGCGCAAAAGGGTGATCCTTTTTGCGCCCTTTTGTACAAAAAAAAATGTTTTTGTTTTGTATTGTTCTCGCTTATTCGTACCTTTTCGCTTTGCGAGAAGGTACTTTCGCTCGACAATAAAAACAAAAAAAAAATGTTTTTGTTTTGTATTGTTCTCGCTTATTCGTACCTTTGCACCCCTGAGATTCGGGAAGAGCTGAAGAAGGTTAACCTGCGTATAAAGTAAACTGAACGACATGATTATGAAAAGAATACTGACTATCGCATTGTGCCTGACACTAATGCTGCCACTCTGTGCCGAACGCCCGAAGATAGGACTGGCGCTGGGAGGCGGAGGTGCCAAGGGTGCAGCAGAGGTGGGTGTGCTGAAAGTGCTCGAAGCAGCAGGCATCCATATCGACTATATCGTAGGCACCTCGATTGGTGCCGTTGTGGGAGGCCTCTACGCAGCAGGCTATTCGGCTTCGGAACTCGAAGCCCTGATTCAGAATCAGGAGTGGCTGACACTGCTCACTGACCGCAAAGCCTCACTGGCTAACGTGCCTTACAAGAAAATCGGTGGTGTGATCTATATCTTCGGTTTCCCCATTTTCGACAAAGAGTCGACAGGACTGGGCATGATTTCAGGCAACCGCATCGAGCATGTGATTGACTCGATGGCTCATGCCAAGAGGCGTGACGAATTCGATGAGCTTAGGATACCATACTGCTGTGTGGCTGCTGACATACGCAGTGGCAAGGAGGTGATACTCGACAAGGGTTCCCTGGCACGGGCCATCAGAGCCTCAATAGCCATCCCTGGATTTTTCAAGCCCGTCAAGCGTGGCGACTATACGCTCGTCGACGGTGGCATGCTCAACAATCTGCCTGTCGACGTATGCCGCCAGATGGGGGCAGACATCGTCATTGCCGTCGACCTGCAGCAAAGTGACCAGAAGCCTCATCCTCAGTCCGACTTCTCGGTACTGACCACCATAGCCGACCTTCTCGGACTGGGTCCTATACTGAACTGGATTCTGACCCGTCCGGACATAGACAAGTATGTCGCCAACAAGAAGGACGCCGACATCTGCATCTGTCCCTATCTGCCTGATTATGACGTCACCAGCTTTGGCAACAAAAACGCTGCCCGCATGATACAGTCAGGCGTAGAGGCTGCAAGTGAGCTGCTGCCCCAACTCATTAAGTTAGAATTTGGAATACACTGAGGTCTATTTATATTGGGACAAGGGTTTCTGTCTGTTTGTCTTAATCCATCGGCTCCAGCCTGTGAGGTTTTCGAAATGCATCTTTGCATAGGTCTCGTCACCCGTACTGTTCCAAGTGCCGGTAGTTTGGCTCTTCACGGTACCGTCCTCATTATACTGGGTGGTCAGCAGTGTTCCGTCCCAGTTGTATTGCGTGACACTATTCAGTCTTTTATTATCCTTGAATCTAAGCACATCCCATGAGCTGTTGGCACCAAGCAGGAAATTGAACGATGGCAGACGCGTCTTCTCGGTGGTCTTCGTGCCGCGTGAGTTCAGCTTGCATTTCATCATCGCGTCTTTCGCCTTACGGGCGGCATTCGCCAGTGCTGTCGACGGTACACTGGCCGTCAGGCTGTCGAAATAAGCACAAAGGTCGAAGAGTGGATAGTCAGTCTCGTTGGGAACGGCTTTGGCGGTTATGGCATCTATCATTGTGGCTATCGCAGGATCACTGTAATCTTGCGTCAATTGTTCGATGAACGCCTTGAGTGTCGGAGCGGCATTGCGTAGCTGTACACTGCTGATGGCATTGATGTCACTCGCGTCGTAGTCGCCTGGATTGATGCCTTCTTCCTCGCAGCGCAGCCAGTAGTCGGCCACGTCGTCGCAGTAGCCCGCCAGTGCCTGTTCGTATGTCGGACTGGTGGCAAGCCTTTTCACCAAACAGGAATATTCACCGCCCACATCAGGTGTATAGAATGTTGCACTGACTATATACGGCGCTACCTCTTGCAGTTCGTAAAGCGTCTCGACACAGTTCATCAGGCATGCATCCAGATAGATACCATCAAAAGCCACTCCTGAGCGTTCAATGGCGGTACGAATGGCACGGGCCGATAAGCAGTGGGCATTATTACCGTCGTCGTAAAGCACGCCCCGTGTCGTCGGCTGCAGGTCATTAGGGTTGTCGTCTGCAGGAGAATAGCCGCGTCCATGGTCACTCAGTATCAGCACATAGTGGTGTGCGGGCCGTATGGCGGCAGCATAGCTGATGTAGTGAGCCAGTGTATCGGCCATAGTGATGTTGATATTACCGCCGTCGCCACCGAAGATATTGTCAGGTGTGAACTGAAGCTGAGGGGTGTCAGCCAGACTTCCATCGACACAAAACCGGTACGTGGTAGCTGGGTGGAAGTCAAATCCTCGCTCTTGGAGTGTTTTAAGCATGTCGGCGTTCGGATTAGCGGAGTTTTTAAAGCACACCACAGCCTCAATGCCCTTGTTGTCTCGAATTCCACGGTAAAGTTGCCGCAGATTGTCCTGAATGTCAACATCGAGGTTTCCTCCCCCCACACCGTAGAAGATGATGGTACACTCGGACATTGTTGGTTGTCCTTGACCAGAACTATCGTCATTGTCACTACACGACATTAGCACCATGTTGCCGCAGGTAAAAAGGATAACGGCAAACATCCTAATAATCAACTTTTCCATTTATTTAATGACTATTTTTTTTCATTCCTAATATATATTCCTTTCTGCGTCGGCTTGCCCTGAAGCTTCCGCCCGTCCAGCGTATCGCCGCCGTCGGGCGACTTGTTGCCGCTGATGGTACCGCCCATGAGGGTCAGCGTGGCATTCTTCTGCACCTCGATGACATGACCCGTACTGGTACCCATCTTGTTGACTTCATTGGTCTGACGGTGCAGGCCACGATCCAACACAAAGCCGTTCAGGTTGATGGTCACCGTTTTGTTGCCGGGTATGACGAGCGTAGTGGATAGCCCGATGTTGCCGGCCAGTTTGATGCTGACGTTGCTACCGGTACCGATAGCCTCAGTCAGTCCGGCCTCGTCATTGACTTCCGCTTGTGCCAAAGTCCCTTGTGCAACCAGGCAGACCAAGGCGACAATCATCAATAGCTTAGTTTTCATTGTTATGATTAATTCGTTGTTAAAGCATGTCATTGGTTCAGGATGATGTTCACCACACCTACGGCGTCGGTGATGGTGATATTGGGCTTGCCATCCTCACCGACATCACCGTTGACGTTGGCATTCTTCTTGTTGAAGTTATCAGAGGGGTCGCCCAAGATGTAGTTCACCACGCCCACGGCATCGGTGATGGTCACGGAGCCGTCGCCATTGGCATCGCCCTTGATGAACGACAGCAGGCGGTCGGCAGTACGGTTCTCGTGGGATTTGCCGTAATAGCTCTTATCGTCAAGGATGCTGTAAATCGTGGCATCCTGAATGCCTCCATATTGGAATATGAGGTTATACATGACATCGCTCTTGAAGTTTTCGTATGCTGCTGCCAGCGCTGCTCTGTCGGCCGAAGTGTTTTCGTCGCCATCAGCATGCAGGATGAATAAGTTGGCAGCGAATTCAGCTATATTATTAATCTGTGTAGTGATAAAGGCTGCCGCCGCCCCAGCCTTATTCTTCATTGCCTGAGTAGCAATAGCCTGCACCCTGCCCTTCAGCCATTCCTTACACTGGTCGTCCGTCATACCCTGGGGTACCAAACTGGCCGTTTCGACCTTAAGCGACTGCAGGTCGTCAGAATAATGCAGCAGGCGGTAGTCGCAGGGATAGGAAACGAGCGAGCCGGTATTGATATCGTACACAGCCTTGTCCTCGTCGTCGTTCCAGTCCTTGGCGATGTCGGAGGTGTGGAAGTGACCCGTCAGGATGGCGTCGACGCCAGCAGCAATGAGAGCATTACGCACCGTCTCATAGCTATTGACATGATAGGTGGAGATAAACAGGCTGGCACCCTCAATGTGGGGAAACAGGGGGTGGTGCATCATGGCCAGCACCTGCTTACCGGCGGCACGCGCTGCCTCGGCCTTGGTGCAGAGCCAGTCAAGGGTGGCCGTCTCGACGGTGGCGGTGTGTGAGTCGATGCCTAACAGCACCAAGCCCTCTATGGGTTCGGCGACATAGCTCAGCGAACCGTTGGGGTCGATGGTGCTGCCTGCCCCGTAGCCATAGCCGTTGTAGAAGTCAGCGAATTGACTGGTGGTCAGCGCCACGACATCTTCCGTCGTGCCGTCGGCCTTGAACTTCGTGTGGTTACCCTCCTGACCGAAGTCGTGGTTGCCGGGGATGACGAGCGTCTTGATGCCGTTGTCCTGTAGGGTTTTAAGTTGACTCCTCACATACTGATGACTGAGCTGTTCGCCGTCCTTCGTCAGGTCACCGGTGATGAGCAGCAGCTTGGGGTGCTGGGCAATCACCTCATCGATGAACTGGTCGAAGATGGCTGCACTCTCCTGCAGCATCTTGCGCTGGCCGGCATAGTATGTCGTCCAGGCCGACTGCGTCTCGGCACCACTCTCAAGCAGACCGGGTGCCATCACATGAGGGTCCGACACGACAACTATCTTATTGTCTGCACTTGCTATCGTCACCATTATGAAGGCAATCAATGAGAATATTGTTTTCATGTATTTTCTTTTCGTTGCCATATATCTTATCGATTTATTGCCTTTTTCGCGGACAAAGGTAAACAAAAAAATCGGACTGACCAAACGTCAGCCCGATTTTTATAAAGCCGTCACTTCTCATGATTATCAAGAATTAGAGATTGCATTGCAACGCCACACTCTCAAAGAGAGAACGCCACACTCTGCTTGCAGAGAATTTGAGAATTTATTAGCTCCGCATATCAGGAAGAGGTCGCAAGCGACCAGAGAATTAGTGAATATGCTGTGCGTTACCCATTCTCTAAATTCTAAGCATCTTTAGATGCCCTCTCATTTAATAATTCTCTAATTCTCAAATTCTTGATAAAATAAAAATTACTTAATCACGACCTTACAACCGTCCTTAATATACACGCCCTTCTTGGTGGGTCTGCCGTCAAGCATTCTGCCACTCAAGTCATACCACCTGTCAGACTTTAGACCTCTTGCGTCAGCCATCGTCGTGATACCCGTAGGCTGTGCGGCATCAATCCACTGGAAATAGTCGAAGAACTCTGTTCCCAACTTCATCAGGAACAGACTGCCGGCTTTCAGATGGTCGCTGTCGGTAAAGGTATCGTCAACGCGGTATATATCGTTTTCGACATTGAGATGGGCATCGCGGAAGGCAAGGTAGTTGCCGTAGGGCACCACCATGTCACCCTTCGAGTGTGCAAACTGTATGCGGTGCTGCGGCTGCCAGCCGATGCAGACATTATTCGTCTCCAAGGCATAGCGCATGTCCTCATAGGCATCGCCCGTCATCGCAGGCGCGTTGCTGAAGTTGTCGAAACTCTTCATATAGTTGTAGAAATCAGGCGTGAAGATCTTGTCGAGCCAAGCCCACGCAACCGTCTGGGTGCCCCAAATCATCCCCGGAACCTCTTGCTTGAAGAACATCTCGCTCATGTTGGCAGGGGCCGTATAGGTTTTCTCTCCAATGGTGACGGTACCATTGTCTATCAGACTGATCCAGGCATCGTTGATATCGTCAGTGCTCATGTTCTTGGTGCTCAACCAGTCCATAATGCCAGTGTCGAGGAACGACTGTGCGAAGTAGTCGTCCAGCTTGTGGTTGGACATGGCGGGGCTGCCGACAATCATGCCATTCATAATCATTGGAAGGACAATGGGCAAGGTTATTTGGTTCTCGCGGTGGGCGGTGGTGACATCGTAGCTGGTGCCGTTGTCGTCCATATAGTAGCGCATCGTGGCCAGCAGATCGTAGGGACCATCACCGCACAAGGTGCCGCGGAAGTGCAACTCGTCACTGAGGTTGTTCTGCTCAATATAGCGTTGCACGGCGACGGCTACTGCACCGCCTTGCGAATAGCCAAGGTTGAAGCAGCGCCAATCGTCTTTCAGCGGCAGGGTGTTGTTGGCTCCATTGAGCTTGCCGTAGAGCTCCAGTCCGTAGGTTAAGGCATCAACGACCTGCTGTGCCGTTACCGACTGGACAAGATAGGGATGCACTCTATCACTCGACACGCCGTAACCCTCGTAGTCGGGCATGATGACGATGCTGCGCTTAACGATGCTTTTGTAGGGTATTTTCTCGTCGTACTCAGCGCCTTCAAACAAGATGGAGAGAGCCACCAAGTCGGCTGTTGTACTCGTAGCGTTGGTGGGACACTGCGAATTGGCAGTGACGGTATAGTGGCTGTACAGGTGGACGGACTCGATGCCGGCATCCTCCGGCGGCGTAGTAGGTGCCCAGCAGCATAACAGCGACGAGAGCACAACGGGTTCGCCCGTCACGCTGGTCGATGGATAGTTGAACTTATAGACCATCCTGTTATTCAACGTCGTTATGTACGGTTCCAACTCGGTGGAGGGTGCCGGTGCTTGTGCCCATACCCCCTGCACAACCATGCACAGCAGAGCGATGACAAGATAACGAATTATCATATTGTTGTTATTGATTTGATTATTCTTTATACTCCAACGCCAGTCCACCTTCGCTGGTTTCCTTGTAGAGCGAAGGCAGATCGTGGCCTGTGCGCTTCATCACCTCCACCACATGGTCAAAGGAAATGCGGTGGTTACCGTCGGAAGTGATGGCATAGAATGTGGCATCGGCAGCACGTGCGGCAGCAAAGGCATTACGCTCAATGCATGGAATCTGAACCAATCCGCAGATGGGGTCGCAGGTCATACCGAGATGATGCTCCAGTCCCATTTCTGCAGCATATTCTATCTGGTTGGGACTACCTCCCCATAGTTGGCAACCGGCAGCAGCGGCCATAGCACAGGCAACGCCTATCTCACCTTGGCATCCCACTTCTGCTCCGCTGATGCTGGCATTGTGCTTCACCACATTACCAAAGAGTCCTGCAGTAGCAAGGGCTCTCAGTATGCGCTGCTCAGAGAATTTTAAGTCGTGGTAGTGCTCATAGAGAATGGCAGGAAGTATGCCGCAACTGCCACAGGTAGGTGCCGTCACTATCGTACCTCCACAGGCATTCTCCTCAATGACAGCCAATGCATAGGAATAGAGCATGGCGCTGTAACGAGCGGCTTCATTGTAACCTTGTGCCTTAACATAGTAGGATACGGCCTTGCGCGACAAGCCCAACGGACCAGGCAGGGCGCCTTCTGCATCGAGGCCTCGCTCGACGGCTTTCTGCATCGTATGGAAGACTTCTTTCAGAAAATCCCAGATTTCCGGACCTTCACACTGTTCCACATATTCCCAGTAGCCATGACCTGTTTTTTTGCACCACGCCATGATGTCCTTGATCTTGTGCATCTCATAGACATCGCCGCCAGCTGCGAACATGTCACCCTCGGCCTTGCCCTCCGACAGTGCACCACCGCCTACGCTATAGACAGTCCAATCGTCGCCTCCGTCAGCCGTGAACTTCATGCCGTTGGGATGGAACGGCAGGAATTCCTTGGGCTGCCAGACGATATTCACTGGGGCAATCTTACTGAGCACATCGATGATGGCCACATCGGTCATGTGACCTTTTCCCGTGGCAGCGAGACTGCCGTAGAGGGTTACTTCGAAGCTCTTGGCCTCGGGATGACGCTTGGCGTAGATACGTGCTGCATTGTCAGGTCCCATCGTGTGACTGCTTGACGGACCTTTTCCTATACGGAATAGTTCTCTGAGTGATTTCATATTTCATCTCGTTTCTTTAGGTTTTTTACTTAATTACGACCCTGAGCTTTGCTTTATGCTCACTTAATCACGACCTTGCGGCCATTCACGATGTACAGGTCTTTAGCTTTTGGCTTTTGGCTATTAGCTATTTTGCGGCCCTACAGGTCATACCAGGCGCCAGCCCTATCTGTGAAATCTGTGAGATCTGTGTGACCTATTTATCCATTATCACCTCACTCTTTCGCATCGTCTTCTCGCCGGTTGATGTTGTGGTTAAGGGAATTATTAGTATCATCGTATCAAACTGCTACGCCTGTCCGCATCACGTCATCGTAAAACGGCGAGTGCTGTCCCTCTTCAAGCAGGACGGGCTCAATGAGGAAGGGGGGGCTGGAAATTACTTCATCATAACGCAAACAACTCCTCCAGCGTAGCCACGCGCTGTATCCTGCCGCTGTACATGTTCTGCTTCACGCCATAGGTGGTCACCAGCGCCACCTGCACATTCCGCTTGCCGTGGGTCATCTCCTGTAGTACCGAAATCTTGTTTCGCAGCCGCTCGTCGTAGTCTTTCGAAATCACATAGTCGCTTTGCGTAAACTTCATCTCGCACAGGTTCATCACCCTGTCAGCCCTGTCTATCAGCATGTCGATCTGTGCCCCGGGGCTTGCCGCATCACCTGTAGCATGCCACGGATACACCTCTGCCTGCACACCGTCAATACCCACAGCCCGTTTCACCTGCTGTTGATGCACAAAGCACACATCCTCAAAAGCCCTCCCTCGCCATGAGTTCACGCGAGGGCTGTTCTGGTTGTCGTTCCAAAACGTGCGGTTGCTCGTCGGGTTCTTCTGTACAAAGCCCAGATAGAACTGGCAGAACATATCCGTCAGCTTATAATACTGTATCCGTTTCGACTCCCCAAAGTTCCAGTACGTGCTCACAAGGTCGCTCTGCACCAGCGCCTTCAGCATCCCGCTCAGCGTACCGCCCATTGTCACACCCGTCTTCTCCGAGATAGCCTCACGCGTCAGCCCGTACCTGTTGCCGCTCAACACCTCCACGATGCGCTTGTAACCAGCATTGTCCGCAAACAGCGACTTGAACAGTCGGTCATACTCCTTCTGCATAAATCCGTCGGCCGAGAAGAACACCTCATCTACATTCTGCGCCAACGAGCGCCCTGACTTGAAGTACGACAGATAGTAAGCCACACCACCCGTCAGCATATACGCCTGCGTCACGTCATAGCGATCCAGCGTCAGCCCCCGCCACTGCAGATACCGCTCCGTATCCTTCAGCGTAAACGGGTGGATGTGCATCTCGCACGTAGAGCGCCCATACAGCCCGCCCTTGTTGTTGATTAGGTTGTCCAGCATCCAGCTTGTGGCACTGCCGCACACTATCAGCAGCATATTGTGCTTGCCCATTACATAGTCGTTGCAGAAATGCTCAAAGGCCGACAGGAAACCGGCTCTGGGCGTGTCCAACCAAGGCAGCTCGTCGATAAACACCACCAGCTTGCCCTTCTTGCGCTTGCTGTCTATCAGCGCCTCCAACCGATGGAACGCCTCAAACCAGTCGCTGATGGGCGACTCGTCCTTGCTGCCATATTTTCTGAGCGATGCGGCAAACTCATTCAGCTGCACGCGGTAGATCAGTTCCCCTTCCCCACGCACCTTCAGCTCCATGGGCGACACAGCCGTATGTTTAAACGCGAAGTTATCCTCGAAATACTCCCTGATCAGGAACGTTTTTCCAGTTCTTCTACGACCATATACTGCCAGCATCTGTGCTGTCGATTCGTTCATTAGCCGCTCAAGCTCAGTCTTTTCCTTTTCTCTTGCAACGATTAGATTCTTCATAATTCCAAAAAAATATTCAGCCGCAAAGATACAAAATTATTCTCAAACGGCTGAATAATTTTAATTATTTATTCTTTATAATCACCATTTTTTACCATTATTAATATATACACTCTTCTTTAACGTTCACTCGGGAAGAGTTTGTTACAATATTTAACAGAACGTCGTAACTTCGGTCTGCGCCCAAGCCATCAGCCAGTCAGGCTCTATGGTAGTTCATCTGTCTAACCTGAATAATTGTAATTGAATGGAAGAATCTACAAATTATAACGAAACAGGGTGAAAAAGTGGTTGCCGAGAACGTATTCTATACGTAAAATACGAAAAATAGTATACCCCAAGTACCACACAGCAGATAATCTATTGTAACACAATAATTTAGATCACGAAAAACACCTAAAATCACATACCCCACATATACCCTTTGTATACCCCAATTCGGGGGGAATGGAGAAAGAAAGGACGATATTTTAAAGAAAGAAATGGTCAGAAATGAGCCAGAAATTATTTGGAGAGGAAAGAAATGGCCGTAATAACCATAATTTGCTTCATAATTGACATCATCAGTAATTGTTATTACGAATAAAATTACGATTATTATGGCAATTTCTTTCTTATTACCATGGCAATTCATGTTTTTATCTTTAAACAGAAATTATCATGAATGGCCAGAAATTTTTCAGAAATTATTATTCACGGCAATTCGTGTTTATTGCAAGCGGGGTGAGAGGACGGAGCAGGCGGGTTGAGAGGACGGAGGAAACGACTGGTTTGCACGGAGGAAACTATGGGTTTACTGGCAGGAAACTCATGCAGGGCGCCCGCTCAACAAATGCAGAGCGCCCGTCCAACAATCGTGGAGCGGGCGCTCAGTATATGCGGAGCGAGGGGTCGGCATGCATTTTGGATGGTAGTTTCAACTTGAAAGCGAAAAGGGCTCACCAACCTTTCCTGATGCAAAGATACAAAAAAAAGAGCGAAAATGCAAGGATTTCGCCACTTTTTTTTAAGTGAATTTATGGGGAAGGAAGAAAGGCGGGAGGAAAGAAATGACGATATTTTATTTTAAAGAAAGAAATGGCCAGAAATGAGCCAGAAATTATTCGAAGGGGAAAGAAATGGTCAGAAATTATCCAGAAATTAATATTTAGGACCAATTCATGTTTACTTAATCACTGTTTTACGGCCATTCACGATATACAGGCCTTTAGCTTTTGGCTTTTGGCTATTGGCTATTTTGCGGCCCTGCAGGTCGTACCAGTAACCACTCCCCTCGCCCGTTGGAGAGGGATCGGGGGTGAGGCTGATTCCCGTCGCCTCGTTGTCGTCGCCGGTAAACATGCTGGCTTGGCCAATATCATCACCGGTGATGTTGTTCAGTTTGAAGTAGGCTCGGAAGGCGTTGATGGTCATTTCGCCGTCCGGCCAATAGAGCTGGTTTTGGTCACCAATGTAGAGTATGGTATTATCTGGGCCAACAGTAACAGGGGCAAAGGTGCCACAGAAGGTGACATGGCCGTCTTCGCTGGTGACACTAGAGGGGTCACTGCGGGGAGCGCGGCTGGTGGCCTCAACAAAGCTGTCAAAGAAGATTGGGGCATTTACCCCTGTACCCTCTGTTCCCTTGGGGTCCTCAGTGCTTCCCCACTTGATAATGTAAGGCTTGCCAGCCTCGATGCTGGTAGCGTTCTTGAAGAAGAGGTAGAGCGTGCCTGTCCCGACGTTGAAGCCAGTCTTATGGCCGTTGTACTCCTTCTCGGTGTCGAGCTCCATGACTGTTGCTCCATCAAGTGGTGACCCCGCGATTGAGACATCGAAGGGCAGGCAGATGGTGTTCCAATACCCGTCTTTATACAACTTGGGGGCTCTGTTCTCTGTACGGCTACGCAGCTCACTCTCTGTGCCTTCAGAGCGATTCTGCGCCCACGTTCCTTGCACAACTGTGCACAGCATGACAATGGTTAATAGTAAATGGTTCTTCATCTTTGTTTCTTTTATAATGATCCACATCGCGGATTTCCGGATGCAAAGATAAACAATATATCCGAATTATGCAAAGAATGAAGAAAAAACATTCTATTTTGACACCCTTTCTTTACGACAAAAAAAAGAGACGCGCAAGAAATCTTGCGCGTCTCTTTAATAACGATAGGGTTATTATACCTTGATTTCAACCTCAACACCACTGGGGAGCTCAAGCTTCATCAGAGCGTCGACGGTCTTAGCGGTCGAGCTGTAGATGTCGATCAGACGCTTGTAGTCTGACAGCTGGAACTGCTCACGAGCCTTCTTGTTGACGAAGGTAGAGCGGTTGACGGTGTAGATACGCTTGTGGGTGGGAAGAGGGATAGGACCGCTGATGATGGCACCAGTAGCCTTGACGGCCTTCACAATCTTCTCTGCTGACTTGTCTACGAGCTTGTGGTCGTAGCTCTTCAGCTTGATACGAATTTTCTGACTCATTGTCTTTTAAATTATTTATTGTTATTTAAATATGGAGGCCGCTAAAGAGTCATTTGCTCAGCGGCACTCCGTTAATTATCAATTGTCAATTATCAATTGTCAATTAATTACACGAGGTCTGCGCGACCCTTGACCTCCTCAAGCACGGCCTTAGCCAGAGCTGAAGAGAGGGGTGCGTGGTGATCGTACTCCATAGAGCTGGTGGCACGACCAGAGGTGATGGTACGCAGGGCGGTAACGTAGCCGAACATCTCGGACAAGGGAACCTGAGCCTTGACGACACGGGCACCGCTACGAGCCTCTTCCATACCCTCAACCTGACCACGGCGCTTGTTCAGGTCACCGATGACGTCACCCATGTTCTCCTCAGGTGTTACAACCTCGAGCTTCATGATGGGCTCCATCAGTACGGGCTTAGCCTGAGCGCAGACTGCCTTGTAAGCCATCTGGGCAGCGATTTCGAATGACAGCTGGTCAGAGTCAACGGGGTGGAACGAACCATCCA
>JAEEGG010008797.1_pt1 | contig 22775 bp, 23 predicted proteins | sample 9134161 | NCBI WGS metagenome assembly JAEEGG01 (sample SAMN16246543, study PRJNA631951) | gut metagenome | biome: gut microbiome; feature: rumen; material: CR-attached | host: Bos | place: Iran: Karaj | collected 2018-10
GAGGCATCCCAGGTACAATCCTAGCCGGTTCATTTGTCCCTTAACTCCCTTTCTCACTCCCCTCTCTATCCTCACTCCCTCTCACTCCCTCCAACCCTCAAACTCACCACCTCTCAGTTTGCTCCCCTAAGTTAGGGGTACAAGCTCCAGTGGAGCGCGTAGAGCTGATAGTTCGTGACAAATATACGAAGTGACTGAGGAGTGTATCAACACATTAACGCATTAACACATTAACGCATTCCCCATCATTTGTCCCTCTCACTCCCCTTTGGCGTGTCGGAGACACGCTACTTTCCTATCGGCGTTGAAATATTTTTTTTGTCATATCGGGAAAATGTTGTATCTTTGCATCCGCAAATGTGGGTAAAAAGCGATTGGTTTTTCTCTGCATCTGCTTGACAATCAAACATTCGGAAAGGTGCTCGAGTGGTTGAAGAGGCCCGCCTGGAAAGCGAGTAAGCGTTAAAAGCGCTTCGGGGGTTCGAATCCCTTCCTTTCCGCTGAGTGTTGAAACGCTGCCTTTGGGCAGCGTTTTTTTTGCCGTTGTTGAAATCTTTTTTTTGCAGATTTAAAAATAATGGTTATCTTTGTATGCGATGAAAATGGGAGGATTTGATAGTAAAGTTTTGACAGTCAGTATGACGGCACTGGAATGCAGTGCTTGTAGGGATGTTTTTTTCGACGGGGCGACTTTTGGCGGTCGCTTTTTTTTTAATGTGACAAACGTGATTTGACGCTACGATAAATCATTATTTGAAATACAAAAAATATTATACGCTATGGGTAATTTAAAAGGACGGAATTTGATTTCCATTACAGACTTCAGCCGTGACGAGTATATACAGGTGCTCGACATTGCAGAGGAATTCGAGAAGAATCCTAAACAGCCTATTTTGAGCGACAAGGTGGTGGCTACGCTCTTCTTTGAGCCTTCGACACGTACGAGACTCAGCTTTGAGAGTGCTGCCAACCAGTTGGGCGCCAGGATTATCGGTTTCAGCGACCCGGGTGGCACGAGTGTGCAGAAGGGCGAGTCGCTGCACGATACGATTGTTATGGTGGCCAGCTATGCCGACCTGATTGTTATGCGAAACCCGAAGGAGGGCAGCAGCCGCTATGCCAGCGAGGTGAGCGCTGTGCCTGTAATCAATGCCGGTGACGGTGCCAACCAGCACCCGACACAGTGTATGCTTGACCTCTACAGTATCCGCAAGACGCAGGGTACGCTTGAGAACCTGCAGATTGCCTGCGTGGGCGACTTGAAGTATGGCCGCACGGTGCACTCGCTGGTGCAGGCTATGTGCAACTTCAACGCGACATTCCACCTGGTGTCGCCGCAAGAGCTGAAGCTGCCTTCGTCGGTCAAGGCCTCCATTAAGAATGCCGGCTTGAAGTATTACCAGTACACCGACATTAATGATGTGGTTCCCAATGCCGACATTATCTATATGACCCGTGTGCAGCGCGAGCGTTTCCCCGACCCGCTGGAGTATGAGCGCGTTAAGGACAGCTGCATTCTTACGGCTTCGATGCTTAAGGGCTGCAAGCCTACGATGAAGGTGCTGCATCCGCTGCCGCGCGTCAACGAGATTACCGTCGACGTGGACAGCACGCCATACGCCTACTATTTCCAGCAGGCTCAGAACGGCGTGTATGTGCGTCAGGCACTGATGGCCGCCATACTTGGTGTAAGATAATTTTGGATTGTGAGTTTCGAGATTCGAAAAACACAGTTCAAGATTCAAAATTCATCATTCAACATTCAAAATTAATCAACAATGGAAGCAAAGAAAGAATTAGTAGTCTCGGCCATTGAGAATGGCACGGTGATTGACCATATCCCCACTGATGTCGTGTATCAGGTTATCCGTATCTTGGGTCTGGAGAAGTATAACGACGAGGTGCTGATAGGCAACTATCTGCACAGCCAGAAGTTTGGCCGCAAGGGTATTATAAAGATTAAAAACAAGTTCTTTGACAAGGATGAGATCAACAAGATTGCACTGGTGGCTCCGCTGGCAAGCATCATCACCATCAAGAACTATAATGTGGTAGAGAAGATCAAGGCTGAGATTCCTGACCATATCGACCATATTATCAAGTGTATGAATCCGAAGTGCATCACTAACTTCGAGCAGATAGAGACCAAGTTCGACGTTGTGGACAAGGAGAACCTGAAGCTGCGTTGCCACTACTGCGAGAAGTTCACCACTAAGGATACAATGAAATTCCAGGACTGATATGAAGCGCTATTTGGTCGGCCTTTCGGTGCTTAGTGCCGTGATGCTGCTGTTGGCCTTTGCCGTCAAGTGGATGGCTATACCGCTGTTTGTGCCGGTGCCTATGTGGATGCTGCCTGCGGCAGTAATCTATTTTGCAGTGGCTTACGGTGTGCAGTACTGGCTTTCGGTCAGCAGTGTCAACAAGCATCCCAAAGCCTTTATCCAGTTCTTCCTGGCAACTACGGTGGCGGTGTTGTTCCTGCACATCGTGGTGCTGGTTGGCGGTATGTTGGCAAATCCTGCCGGCGGCAAGCGTTTTGCCATAGCTTTCCTGATACTTTACGTAGTCTATACGGCCTATATGACTGTGGCCCTTGTGCGGTTTATGAAGAACCCGCAAGGCAATTGAGGTAGAGGCAGTGCATCACTGTCTTACCAGACTTATGGAGCGGCGCCAGCTTTGGCTGGCGCCGTTTGTATTATAGGCTTCGATGATTATGATATATGAGCCGCGTGGACACTGCCGGCCGTCGTCGTCGATGCCGTCCCAGGTCAGTATGCCGCTGCATCCGAGCAGAACGCCACGCCCGATGCGGCGCACGAGACGGCCGTGGCTATCATAGACGCTGATATTGGCCGAGAGATCGCACAGTTGCAGGTCGTATGTGATGTCGAGCAGGTCGTTGTAGCCATCGCCGTCGGGCGAGAACACCCGTTGGCTGAAGGCAAATTCGTTGTCGAGGAAAAGGAATTCGTGGCTTTGCGAATTGCGATAGGTGGGTGTGCCATATCCAGCATTGGTGGCTGCGGAGTACCAGTTGGCGGCATCTTGCGTAGGGCTGGCGTATGAGCGACGTTCAAGGGCGACGCCTTCTTTGTCGCGCAACAGGCGGCTGTGCATATCCTCGGTGTAGTCAAAGCGGTCGAGGATGAGGGTGTCGGTGGACGTCACCATCACAGTGCCTGATGCGTTGTTATACGAGGGCATTGACGACACCTCAATTAGTTTCTGCGGATGCAGGACGGTGTAGTTGCTGGTGACGTAAGAGGCGTCGGTGGTGATAACAATGAAGTCGTGCGGCTGTATTGTCCCGCTGTCGACAATAGGGTAGAGGCGGGTGATGGTTTCTTCCGACACTTTGGCCAATCGCAACTGGGCAAGGGCGATGGCGTAGTCAGTGTTGTTGTATAGCTCCACATAGTCGGCTCCAGAGGGTAGGGGATTGAACAGTATTTCGCTGACAAGTATGTCTCCGCGTTGCAGTGCATTGCTTTGAGCCAAGACTTCGGTTGCAGGCATCAGCAGCGCACTTATCAGCAGTAAAAACAGTTGCTTGTATTTTTTGTTGAAAAACATTAGTGTATTCAAATAGAATTTATTAATTTTGCATTTCATTAATAATCGGATGTGTATTATAATTTGCAAAAATACTGCTTTTTATGATACTATACAAATTTTTAAAGGAAATGAAAGGATATAAATTTTCAGTAATTGCTGTTGCATTCTTGTGTGTCGTGTTTGCTGGATGTCAGCGCGACAAGGGCTCAGAGGTGTTTACTGCGGTGATGCAGAGTTATAATAATAGCGGCAAGGACTATATTGTCGGCAACGTTGTTTATTGGAGTGACGCCGACAGGATTCGCATAAATGACGGAGTCTATGGCATTGCTGTCGACGGCTCGGACAGCAACCGTGCCACGGTCAATGCTGAGGGTGTCTCTGACTTTGGCGGCAACTATTATGGCGCCTATCCGGCTGAAGGGGCGACTATTGCAGCCAACGGCAGGGTGACATTTACGATACCTCAACAGGAGTTGTACGCTACTGCCGGCGGAAAGCAGGTGATACACAATATTATGGCAGCCAAGTCTAATGGCAGCAAGCTTAACTTCCAGAACCTCTGTGCACTGCTGCACTTTAAGGTCGCAGCCTCGGGCAGCGGTGTGGGAGCCAAACTCTATGCCGTTGAAGTCGTGACAGACAAGCCAATGTGGGGTACAATGACGGCCGACTATAATGAAAGCCTAAGCAAATGGGAGGTGAGCTCGATGACGGCATCAGATGCCAATACACGCACTTTGAGGCTAAAGACTCCTGTCGAACTCACTGCGGCAGAGCAAGACCTTTATTTGCTTGTACCACCAGTTGCCGGCGGTTCTACACTGACGCTCAGGTTTATCCTTGAGAATGGAACGGGAGCCGTCAAGGTATTCGAAAAGGCCAAGTCTACTTCTTTCTCGTTTGAGTCGGGAATGATCTACCACTTCAACCAGTCCAACACATTTAACGGCACTGCGATGTTGTACGGTAGTGATGCTGTTACGGCAGAGACGATGGATGGCTCAGTGGCTCATCCATATCTGGTGTATTCCGGAAATAGTTGGAATGTCTTAAAGACCGATTCTATAATGTGTGCAGCTGGGAAACAAATAAACTTGGCAGAAGACATAAATGTCAGCAGCACTTACACGTCTGTTTTTAGAGCGACTCTCAATGGTAACGGACACACTATTACCCTAACCACACCTAATATCTCGCTCCTTTCTTCAATCGAACGTGGTCAAGTCAGAAGTGTTACGATTAAATCTACTGAACCTGTGCGACATCCTAAATTTAAAGTTGACGGTGCTTCAAGATTATTTGGTGCATTAGCGGGACAAGCGTTTTCAAATGCTGTGTTTGAAAATTGTATTAACAAAGTGGATATCAGTTGTGATACATCACTGACAACGGTTTATATTGGAGGGTTGATTGGTAAGGCAGAAGGAAGTACAATAACTAATTGTAGAAACGAGGGGAATATAATAACTAATGCAATGTATGTGGGTGGAGTTGTTGGTCAGACAGAATCAATTAGTGACTGTGTCAATAGTGGAACGATAACAATCAGTTCTTCTTCCGACGTTGTAGTAACTAATTATTGTGGTGGCGTGGCAGGATATGTCAGCGTTTCGGCTGTGTCAAATTGTCATAATGTTGGGTCAATTAACATTAACAAGAATTCTTCTGTTGCATCTTCTTATTATGGTGGCGTGTTTGGATTGGCGAACTCAAATGTGTCAAATTGCAGTAATACAGGTATTATTACTAATAGTGCTGTTTCAAATGGTACGTATAAATATATTGGAGGTATTGTAGGTGGCAACACTATTTCGGTGGGAACAATGTTAAATTGCTACAACGAAGGTGATGTTTTATGTAGTGTGTCGACGTCTAATATGTATGTAGGAGGATTGTTAGGCTATGATAAGAGAATGTCTATTAAGAATAGTTACGCATTTTGTTCTCTTCAAGGTTCATACGTATGCGGCATTGTTGCATTTGGAGAACAGTTGAAAATTGACGCATACATTACCAATTGCTATTATTATGGCACAATAACCTGTGGCTCTTCATTTAAGTTCGGTATAGCAGGCGAGTCGAATAATGATAATAAGTTCATTATCGACAAATGCTACTATCCGTCAGGTGATACAATCTGCCATTTAAGTAGTACTAATAACGGTACCAGCGCTACTCTCAGCAGTGCTGTATCATTGACTGGTGGTGATGGCACCAGCCTTCGTGAGGCTTTGAATGGAAATGTTTCGAATAATCAAGTTCCAGGTGCTTGCAATTGGAAGAACGGTACAAGCCCGGCGCGAGTGGTATTCGACAATTAAAGGAGCGGAATTTATTTCTTAGAGGCCTGCTTGGGCTTGACCTCTTTGCTTGCGCTCTTTTTTGCTGGACGGTTCTTGTCCATCTTCTGATGCATTTGCTGGAATTGCTCTGGCGTCAGCACCTTGTCGATGGCTACTTTTGTGCGGTAGTATTCCTTGCTAATCTCGCTTTGCAGGCGTCCTTCACGGTCGTAGAGAGGGAAGAGCACATTGCTGTGGTCTTCGCGCGAGTTCATATATGAGCGTATGCTGTCGCGCACAGCGTGCAACTGGTTGCGATAGTCTTCGATAATCTTTGTCGAACGGCGTGTAATAGCGTCAATCTTGTTCTTCTGGGCCGCTGTAAGGTCGGGTACGAGTTCCTCTATTTTGGGGCTCTCTTTATGTCTTGGACTTTTATCTTGTCTGGGACCTTGCTGAGCCATCGCATTGAAAGCGAGGAAAAGGGCCAAGGTGGTTAACAGAATCCGTCTCATAATATCAAATTGTAATGGATTGTTGGCTAAAAGAAATTTGTTACAGGGTTGTCGTAGTATGCGGCACTTTCGTCGCTCTCATCGTTGGCGTAGTCGTTGCAATAGCTGTACACATCATAGAAGCGGTTGGAGAGGTCGGGGTGTGGAGTGGCGGCTTGTGCGCCGTTGCGAGTAACCAGGAATGTAGTGACGACAATGCCGACAAAGCAGGCGGCGACAAGACCGTTGGCCAGTCTCGTATTGATACGGCTGTGGCGCTTGGGAAGTGCCATAGGCTGAGGCATCGATGCTATGCGTTGCATCACGGCGTCGGTGACATCGGGTGTCTGCTTGGGTTTCAGCTGGCGTATGGCCTCAAGCTGCTGCTCAAACCAGATGTCGGTGGTCTTTGTCTTGTTGTCGGTCGGTATCATTGCGTCATCATCTTTTGCAGGTTCTTCTTCGCGCGGAATATCAAGGATTCCACTTTTGAGAGGGATATTTGCATCACATCGGCGATGTCATTGTACGAGAAGTCGTTGAAGGTGTATAGCACCAGTGCTGTACGTTGCTCGTGCTTCAAGTGGCCTATGGCTTCGTGAAGCCTCCTTATTTGCTCCTCTTTCATCAATTGGTCTTCCCTCGAGTGTTGGTAGTCGGTGTTGGAGTTCTCCTGGCTGTAGTCGTAAGATACAAATCGGCTCTCGTGTTTCAGCATTTTGGAGACCACATTGACTGTGATGCGATATATGAAAGTACTCAGTCTGGAGTCTTGTCTGAAGCGCGGCAGGGCGGTGTAGAGTTCCACAAATACCTGCTGCGTGATCTCTTCGACATCCAGTTTGTTGCCCACAAGCTTATAGCACAAGTTGGCGACAGTCTCCTGATACTCTTTGACTATAAGGGCGTAACGCTCCTTGTCACCCGACAGGATTTGTTGTAGCACTTGCTGCTCTTGTTCGAGGGTCAACATTGGTTAGTATTAGTTTTAAATGTTTTATTGCAGGATGTCGGTATCTTTTTTTAAGAAAAGTTAACCTTGTCTGCGGAATACGTAGTTAATTATGCCTTTCTGTTTCTCAGTTGCATTGGGGTCGGCTGTGAATTTGGCTTTGCGTGCTGCGGCTTTGGCAGCCTCGACAAGTGCCTTGTCGGTAACTGTCGAGCCTTTGGCAGGAGCTTTTACATCAACCACATTGCCTTTCTGGTCTACCCATATTTCAACTATTACAGTGCCTTGCTTTTCGCTGTTGTAGGTCGGCTCAGGCAGAGTGCCTCTAAGTCCGCGTCCACCAAGGTTGTAACCGCTGCCGTTACCCTTGCCGTTTCCGCCTTGGGCTCCTTGTGTTCCGTCAGGGCTGCCGGCCTGTCCGCTGCCTGTGGCTGCTCCTTTGCCCTCGCTGCCAGTGCCGTTTTTGCGACCCTTGAATGTTGCGCTGGGATTGGTTGTAGGCTGCGGTGCCTCGTTCTGCGTGGTGTTGTTATTGTCAGTTGTCGTTTTCGCTGGCTCGGGTTTCTTTGTCGTTGGTACAGGCTTGTCTTCCTGTTTTGGTGTCTTGGCCACTGGTGTGGGCTCTTGGCCTGTGGTGTAGCTCTCTTCGGGAGCCGATGCCGAAGGCGCAGCGGCACTGCTGTTGTCGAAGGTGGCGTTGTCGTTGTTGCCGAAGCCTTCTATTTCGCCCAGCACCTCGCCGGCCACACCCATACCTTCCTCCTCAATCGGAGGGTTGGGCAGCTTGTAGCCGATCCACGAACATAACGCTATTGCAAACAGCATTATGAGCAGGGTGGTGACAGCCGATATGGTTTTATCTTTTTTGTCCTGTTGCATATTACTTCAGGTGTTATTTGTTCTGTTGTGTGCCGAGAACCACCTTGTGCTTTGTCTCCTGCTCCTTGTTGATTTGGTTGACGGCATCGATGATGTTGACTATATACTGCACATCCACTGTCTGGTCGGCGCGTACAAATACACCGGCTTCGGCGTCGCCGGGGGCGAGGCGGTCAAGTTCGTCGGTGAGCACGGACTTCATCTCGTCAACCAGGTCCTTGCCCATCTGTGCCGCCAGCGGTGTCTCGTCAATCTGGAACTCGCAGCGCGACAGGGCTGAGCCTTCCTCGACGGGTACATTTAAATCCTTGATGTAGACGGTGACGCTCTCCTTTGCCATCGTCTTGTTGTTGCTTTCAGGCAGGAACAGCTTGACGGCATTCGGGCTGATCAGCGTCGAAGTCAGCATAAAGAATATGAGCAACAGAAACACAAGGTCGGACATTGACGACGATCCTGTCTCTATTCTTATTTGATTTTGACTCTTAATCATTATGATTTTGGTTATAAGGGTTATAGGGTTATAGGGTTATAGGGTTAAAGGGTTTGAAGGTTTGAAAGGTTGTAAAGGTTCAAAAGGTTTTAGGGCTATTTCTGCCGTTCAAGTAAAGCGGCCCTTTCAAACCGTTTGAACGTATTTATGCCGGCTCGTGCAGCAGATCCATAAACTCCATCGAGCGCACCTCGAGCAGCATAACCACTTTGTTGATGCGGCTGACAAGGACGTTGTAGAGGAAGTAGGCGATAATACCGACAATAAGACCGCCGATGGTGGTGACCATTGCCTCGTAGATGCCGGTCGAAAGCAGTTGGATGTCGATATTGTTTCCGGCGTGAGCCATATCCTGGAAGGCCTTTACCATACCGGTCACTGTGCCGAGGAAGCCCAGCATAGGTCCCAACGATGCCACTGTAGCTACAAGCGACACACGCTTCTCAAGCTTCGATACCTCCAGTTTGCCTTCGTTTTCCACGGCTGTCTGGATGTCGCTCAGCGGACGGCCCAGACGCGACAATCCTTTGGCCACCATACGACCTATCGATGTGTCGGTCGATTTGGCAAGGGTCTTGGCACCCTCGACATCGCCCTTGTGGACATATTCGCGGATGTTGTTCATAAAGTTTGTCGAGTCCTCTTTCAGGGCGTGGTTCAGCGCCAGATAGCGCTCAATCGAGATGTAGAGTGCCAAAACAAGAAGGCAGACAAGCACAATCATCACCCAGCCACCCTTTGTGGCAAGGGTCAAGACGGAGATTTTTTCGGCGACCGCTGTAGGGTCGGCTTCAAGCAAGATGCTGTTGATCAGTGACATATTGATGTATTTTTTGTGATTATTTTTGTGTAAAAGTACTGCAAAAAATGTAATTGTTTGATACAGATAACGTAAAAGTATCAACATTGGTATGTTGATACTAAAAAAAGAGGCCGTCCACTTGTCGGACAGCCTCTCGTGTAAACGTTTTATTATAATCTATTTCACTATGAATTTCGTGCTGTGTCCCTGCAGTCGGCATACATATACGCCCGGACGCAGGTCGCCAACGGCGATGGTCACATAGTTCGAAGCGGGCGAAACTGCGATGTTCTTCACCTCGCGTCCAGCTATGTCGAAAATCTGTATTGCGCTGTTGGCATTGCCGTTCAGCTGATAGTTGACGGTAATCTGGTCGCTTGCAGGATTGGGGTATACCTCATTGATGGTCGGGTTGTCGACGGTCATAATGTTTACGTCGATGCTGATGCTGTCTTTCGGAGGAGTGATGCCGATAATCACTCGGTGGTCGTTCGAAAAGACATAGCCGTAAGCAGATCTAAGGTTCGAGTTGTACACATTGCACCAGGCATCGCCTGTGCCGCCCCAGCCCCAGTTGAAGTGCATCGTCTTGGCGGTCGAGTTCCAGCCGTCGCACACAAAAGCGTGACGTGCGTGGACACCGTCGTTCGGTGAATGGCCGGCATAGAAGATGGGACGTTTCTTGAGAATCTCATCTCTCAGAAGGTTCACCCAAGCGGTATCCTTCGTGTTTGGCGAGATGATGCTGTTGGGATTGTAGAAACGGCTGTCGCTACGGCTGTAGAAATGAAGTGAATCGGACACATATTTGAAATATTTGCGCAGTGCAGGCATCACATCTTCGCTCAGTGCGCCGCTCGACTCGGAGCTATAGTCCATCTTTACCGAAACGCCGCAGTGGTAGCTCAGCAGAGCCACAGCGTCGATTGCCTCTTGCGGGCTGTTGGTGTCGAGCTCGTCAACCATTACGTCATAGTTATAGTAGGCTTCGTTGAAAAACACCTGTATTGCTGTGCCGTTCCAAGAGTAGGCCAAAGAACCCTTGCCTACATAAGGATACTTCCAGTAATAAAGAATCTGAGCCATAGCCGTGGCAACACAGCCCGTAACGCAGCGTCCGCCGTTGTCGGTGGGGCACATATTGTTATATAGCGGCTCTTGGTTCCATTTCGAGGTCGTCAAGCGGGTGATAGCCTTCGAGTCCTGACCGAAGTAGGGCAGTTTTTCATCTTCCAGAACGCGCCAAGCATCAACGCTCTCGCGTGTGGGCTTCAAGTTATTGTTCTGGGCATAGTTGATGAATTCGGCCTGATCGTTGAGCCACCACATCATATTCGGAGGAATGTTGTTCGGGTCGAAAGAACCGTCTGTGCTGTAGGCCACGATGGGGTCGATGCAGTCAGTACCCGAAACGATGACGAATCCGCGCTTGTCCGAAGTATTGAAAACATAGAGTGCGGCAATGTCGCGCTGGGGGTTTTTGAGCTCATAAACCTGCTCCAGGCTTCCCTCTGTAATGGCCTTGCTGCCAAACTGCGCAGAGAGGAAATAGGCTCCGACTTGGCGTGCCTTTGTCTTGTCGATGTCGTCGGCCTTGGTTGTCTTGGGCGCTGCTAAGAAGCTGACACACAAAGCGGCTGACATAAGGATGTAACTTATTTTTTTCATTGTTTTACTTATTTTCTGTTTCCTAAAATCGGGTGCAAAAGTACGAATTTTTTTTTAATACCAAAGACAAATATCCATCTTTAATATTTTTTTTGATTTCATTTTGCAAGAAAATGTCTGGCGGTGTCCAGCAACTCGCTGTTGCATTGCAATATGGCGGCGATGCGCAAAGCCTCTTGCGGCACCTCGTCGCTGTCGTCGGGCAGCAGCGAATAGTCCATAAAGCGGTTGATGTTCTCTGGCGAGAGCGGCACATCGACCAGCCCTTCGACAAATCCTCTCACACGCAGACGCCGGCAGCCAAGTCCCAGCTGGCTGTAGTGGGTGGTGATGAGTGTCGTCGAGGCTTTCTGTTCAAGCATCGTCACGACCGACTGCACTATGGCCTTGCCCTCGATGGGGTTGGTGGTGCGTGCAGGCTCGTCTATCAGTATCAGCATCCGCTCGTTGGCGGCGCGCGTCACGGTGTCGCTAATCTTTATTATCTCTGAGGCAAACGACGAAAGGCCGTTCATCTCGTTCTGCTCATCTCCTATGCAGAACACTACGTCGTCGAAAAGCGTCATCCTCGCCTCTTCAGCGGGCACAAAGAAACCGAATTGCGCCATCAGCTGTGCCACGCCTACGGTCTTGAGCAGCACGGTCTTGCCTGCCATATTGGCGCCGGTGATGAGGCACACCCCCTCCTGCAGGCTTATGTCCACCGGCTGGTAGCGCAGCCCCAGCTCCTTGTTGCGCTGGCGCAGACGTGGGTTCCAAAGCGAGGTGAAGGTGCTGCCGTTGTCGGCAATTTGCGGGCGGCACAGCTTCCAGCCCTGGGCAAGGGTGGCTTTGGCGAAAAGGAAGTCGGTGTAGGCCATCCGGTCAAAGGCCTCGGTCAGGGCGTCGCAGTAGGCTGTCAGCCGCTGCGATAGATCGGCCACAACACGTTGCTGAATCTCGTTCTGCTGCTCGAAGAGGGCATTCACCTGCCGTTGCAGCTCGGCTTTCTCGTCGATGCTGCCGCCGCTGTTGTCGAGCAGCGTCTGCTTGGCCTTCAGTTGCCGCCGCAGTTCGGGCAGGGCGTCGTCATAGCTGTCGTATATATAGAATGTAGGAATGCCGGTGCCGTCGGGGTCGAGCAGCCCGAACACGGCCTTGAGGTCGGGGATGGCCAGTATGCCCTCTATGCCCATCGTTGTGGCAGCCTTGACGGTCTCCATACACAGAAAGGCAAGGTTCTTTATCTCAAACAGCTCAATCTCCTCCAGCACAGTCCGTTGCCTCAGGTTGGCCAGCGTGCCCCGCAGGTCGTGCATCTGCATCAACTGGTGGCGCACAACGGCCACCGCACGGCGCCACTCTGTGTTCTCGAGGCACTCCAGAATGCGTCCCGTGTTGTCGTATTCCTGCATCAACGCTGCCTTGTCGGTCACGAAAGGCTGCTGCAGCATACGCCGCCGCCCTGCCGACGACATCAGCTCCATCTGGTCGACGACATACATAAATCCAGGTTCGGCGGTTATTTTGTCTTTTATTGTCATAATCTCAGAATGTTATGCGTGTGCGACACACCCCGGCCTTCGGCCACCCCTCTCCGAGAGGGGATGGCTGCCGCAGCACATTGACTGTCGATGTGGATGGTACACGCCTGTCCCCTCTCGGAGATGGGGAGAAGGAACTGCCACTGGCCGTTCCGATAGCGAAGCGGTGAACAAAAACGAAGGCCGGGGTGTGTCGCACCATATTTGACAGTATAATATACATCTTTTCAAACTCTTTTAACGTCATACACTGGCAGCTCCAAGGCGTCCGACAGCGCGGCGCAGGCGTCGTGCGAGTTGAGGTTGTAGCCCTGTGGCGAGGTGGGGTTGAGACATACGGCGATGAGTGTAGAGCGTTGCAGCACATTCAGTTGTCCGCCGCGACGCAGATAGTTGGCAAACACCTCGGGAGTGATGAAGAACTTGGTGAAGTCGCGCACAATCAGCCTGATGTCTGCTATATTCTTCTGCGCGGCAAGGTGCTTCAGAAGGCGGTCGCTCACGGCGCCGGCGGCAAACAGCGTCGTGCCGTAGGCAAAGAGGCTGTCGCTCTCGCGGTCGAGCATAAACACCGAGTCGAGGTGCAGGTCGTGTATGCCGCCGTCGCTGTCCACAGCCCACAAGCCGCGCTCCAGCGGGTTCAGCGCCTGCTGCAGGCGGGGCTCTACCTCGTCGAGGGCTATCAGGCGGCACACAAAGCGCGTCTTCGAAATCAGCTGCCCGATGTTGGGCGACACCGCCGCGCCTGTGGCCAGCACCATAGCCTCTGTGACCGTAGGCGACGCCAAGCTGAGACGCGACAGGGCTCCGTCGACTATCGTCAGCGGTACGCCCTCGGTGCGGAAACGGCCAATTTGCTCGCGCAACAGGCCCGTCGTCGCGGCACCGCTCAGCAGCACTTTGCCGCCGCACACTACGCGCGCCGTCACCAGCCGACCCAACGATGTGCGATGCGGGTCGACGGCAACAATCTCCGACACCAGCCGCCGCAGGCGGTAGTGCTTCTCGCTGGTGATGAAGGTCATTCTGTCATAGAGCGTTATCTCGGGTTTGGCGCTGCCGTACACAGCGTCGGTTTGCTCGCCGTCGATGCCTATCGACGTCACGGCACACTCCACGCCCAGCTGGTTGAGGCGCCCCAGTATGTAGTTGAGGCACACCGTCTTGCCGGTGTTCTTCTCCAGCCCTACAATTGAAAGGCTGCGGTGGCGTAGTATCTCCTTGACGAATGGCATCGCTCTTAATATTCTTTATGTTTCCACTCAAAACGCACAACGCCCCTTTTTATTGTTTTGTCTTAAAATCATTCTTGTTTGTAGACTCAACAATCAAGTGCAACATTGTTGCGCAAAGCTAAACGGTCAAGGATAGCCCTTCTATCTTTTCTGCCAAGCATTCCTTTGAAGTAACAACGCTTTTGAGCAATGTTTCTATTGAGACTTCCTTATCAAGACAGGTGAAGTGCAGGTGGTCGGGATCATTCGGAAGGCCGCCTATGCCAAGAAACAAATAGACGGGCATACGTCGCTCGGTAGAAAACAGTTGGAATGATGCCATTCTCTCTGCTGGGAGTAGCTCTTTCTTGATATATTTGGGCAAGTGGCTACGCCATTTGCACTCCACGGCAAATGGATTCCCGTCGTATTCAAATACAAAATCAGGGGCGCTGTTGTTTTCGGGATAGATGCCTGGCAATGACTTGTCGCCACGCCATTCTTTCAGCGTAAGCTTCTTATTGTTAGGCAAGTCAAAGAAATCTACCACATAGTCTTCGAACTCGCGACCTTTCAGCACCTCGTCGTTCATAGTCAATGCCTTGATGCGCTTGTATATGGTGCTGTATGGCCGGTTGATGGCCTTATGTATGGCGTGAATGCCCATATCTTCATAAAACATACGAAGCAGGCGTTTGTCCTCGCCAACCGTCCAACGAAGCGGCTTCGGTTCCGTCTCTGCGGCTTTCAAGTCGGCCTTGTCAACGATATGGCTCACGTTTTCAAGACCCGCCAGAAGCCCGAATATGGTGCCATTGGTGTTGATGTACCCGCATACGATATGCTGAACCTGCCCAATGACATACCTGTTTCGCAGCCGAGCGGTATATCCTTTGTCGCTTTCCTCTCGCTGCAACACTAATATAAGCAGGCGGTTCTCTTTAAGCGCCTGCTCAATCTGCACATTGTAGTTGTCGTGGAATTTGCCTGTCACAACCAGTGTCGTCGGTATCTTGCACACCAGCAATGCCTTCAGCACCTCATCTTCCAACTCCGACGTGCCAAAACAAACGGCACACCCACATTTGTCGAAATTCTCCACCCAATGGAACACCTTCCCATAACAGGCCAACGGTGCCCTGCGTGAGGTGAGGAACAACGTTTTCTCTCGTTGCCAAAGTTCTGTATTGCCAATAGTCTGCTTTATGCGCATACGGCTGTCATCCGATTGTTGGAATAAAAACCAGATGTTAAGGGCGTGATGTCGCCCGATTGTTTAGTTCGTCATTAAGCAACGAGAAAACATATCCGGAACTTTGAAAATACATATTGGATTGCGGACGCAATAGCGCATTGTAAGTGTTTGAACTATATACAGCCTCAACAGCGTGCGGCAAGGTGTAGCTTTTGCGATCCATCAATAATTGTATCAGGTCGGAGGTTATGCCTTCAACCATAAACTTGAATTCCTGTTCACTTACATTCATACGGCTTTAGCTTTTCAATTGCTCGTTCGGTACAGAAGGCATACTGGAAGGTGATGCCTTTCATATATTTCAACCTGCGGAGGAATTCTTTCTTGTCGATATTGCCCAAACGGTAGTTCCGGATCTGAAGCCCCACACGGTCGTTGGCTATAGGCCCATACACCACATCGTATGAATGCATATATGGAGGAACAATCATTTCGTCACGATGCTGGTATACGAAGTCAGCCCACTCCTCTGTGTAACCATCGAATGACCTAAAAGACAACGCCCCGTCTTTAAGCAAATGCTCGTCGAAGTGATATATATTGACAATAGGCTCGCCACCGAAGATATCCACACGGGCGAGAGCAACCTCCGTAGCTTGGTCTTTCTCTGTGGTCAAATAGAATGCTTGTCCGAAATCCTTGTAGGGATTGCACTGCTTGAGGTCAATGTCGGCAATGTGCACGTTGGAACCGTGGTAGAGCGTAATCATAGTGTGCCTCCCATTCTGCGGCAATAGGCAGAGAGGTCGCGCACATTGGAGGCAAACGACTGCGTGTGCAGATATCCGTATTGACGGTCGTAGAGTTCCAAAGCCTTATACTGGCTCAGGTACTTCGCTGCCTGTGTCGTCGTGAGCCCATAATGCTCGGCAAACTCTGCAATAAGCGCCACCAAATATTGTGCCTTGTCTGAAGCCATAATCATTCTTTTGCAGAAAGAAACGATGATTGATGTAAAATATTGTGTCGGCGATGGATTTTATTCCGCTATGGATTCAACATCGCCCACTATAACCAAACCCACCCTACGCTTGCCCTCTCTACGGCTCCTTCCAAAACCTCGTCTGCCTCCGTTTTGACTCCAATATCCCGCTGACTAAAATTCGTATCAAAAACTAACGAAAGTTTTATCATATTCTACCAAGGTAATATTTGGATAAACTTTTGTAAGAATTTGGGTAGAACTTGATAGGAAGATGGTATGTGGAAATCACGGAGTTACGACGGGGCGTTTATGGCCTTTTTCCGAGGAATTTGAAATTTTTTGAATGGTCGGTGCAATTGACTGTGTACTATGTTTTATGTCATTTATGGGTGCTTTTTGCCGGAAATGCGGTTTCGGGTCGAAAAACGACCGTTTTTTGCGAAAAGTTTTCTGCCCTTTTTTGCACGCTCGTAGCCGCGACAAAACGGATGGTGACGGTAATAAGATGCTTTTTAAAAAATATCTTTTATTTTTATCTTTTCGAAATAAAAAAATATTGTATCTTTGTAACTCTTAAATAACAAGTGATTTTACAATAATAAACTGAAAACAATATGGTTACAAAGTTGGAACAACTCTTGGAGTTGGTAAAAACAAAAGGTAAAAAAAGATTGGCCGTTGCTTACGCCAATGATTCGCACACTATCGGAGCTGTAAGTATGGCTATCGACAAGGGTATTGTCGACGCTACTCTCGTTGGCGACATTGAGACCATCAAGAAGGTCTGCGCCGAGGAAGGTATCAACCCCGACAAATTCAAGCTGGTGCAGGAAGCCGACGACAACAAGGCCGGTGCAAAGGCTGTCGAGCTGGTCAACTCGGGTGAGGCTGATTTCCTGATGAAGGGTCTGCTGAGCACCGACAAGTATATGCGCGCCATCCTGAACAAGGAGAAGGGCCTGATGCCTGGCAAGAAGAACGATATGCTGACCCATATCGCTGTCTTTGAGGTTCCTGCCTACCACAAGCTGCTCGTCTGCTCGGACGTGGCCATCATCCCCGATCCCGACTTCAAGCAGAAACAGGCTATGCTGAACTATATCATCAGCACCGCCAAGAGCCTTGAGATTGCCAAACCGAAGGTTGCCGTTATCGCTGCTACTGAGCAGGTTAGCGTTGGTATGCGCGCTTGCTCGGAGGGTGCTTGGCTTGGTATGATGAGCCAGCGCGGCCAGCTGAAGGGCGCCATCGTCGACGGCCCGCTGAGCCTCGACTGCTCGATCGACAAGGAGAGCGCAATGACCAAGAAACTCACCAGCGAGGTTGCCGGTGACGCCGACGGTCTGCTGTTCCCCAACATCGAGAGCGGCAACGTGTTCTACAAAGCCTGCACCAAGTTTGCCGGTGCCGAGCTGGCTTGTATGGTCGTGGGAGCCAAGGTGCCCTGCGTGCTCACCAGCCGTGGCGACAGCATCCAGTCGAAGCTCTACAGCATCGCTCTGGCAGCTCTGAACACAAAGTAATTATTTAGTAAAAGTTTTCATTAAGAGGGGTTTGAAGACTTTATGGCTTCAGACCCTTCTTTTAATAGGTTATCAAATGGACCAATATTTTGAAGGACTTCCGAATGTGGCTATAACGGTGTGCGACGCCGATGCCAATATACTGGATATGAACCAGCACAGCGCCGACGTGAACAGCCACGGCCACAAGATTATAGGCAACAACCTGATGGATTGCCATCCGGAGCCGGCCAAGACCAAACTGAAAGGGCTGCTGGCCGAGCAGAAACTGAACGCCTATACCATCGAGAAAACCCTGCCGGACGGCGGCAAGGTCAAGAAACTCATCTACCAGACACCGTGGTTCAAAGAGGACGGTGCCTTTGGAGGTCTGATTGAGTATTCGATTGAAATTCCGTTCGATATGCCGCACTTCGTGCGTCAACCAAAGACAAACTGATAACGTATAACATCTGAGATTGATGAAGATTAAAGTATTGGCGATAGTCGTCGCGATGACGCTTTCTGTCGCCGCCGTCCACGCACAGAAGGGCAAGATTACAGGCAAAGTGATTGACAAGAAGTCGTCGGAGGCTGTAGAGTATGCATCGGTGGTGCTGCTCAACCCCAAGGACAGCACGATGGTGAAAGGTGTAGGTGCAGTGACTGCCAGCAACGGCAGTTTTACTCTCAACGCTCCTTACGGCACCTATCTGGTGCGTGTCACTTTTATGGGTTATTCGCCTTATATTCACTCTAATAAGGTTACGCTGTCGGAGAGCCACCACACGGCTAATATCGGCAAGATTGCTATCGCTCCCACCAGCGCGGCGCTTGATGCCGTGGTGGTGACGGCCGAGCGCACGATGGTTGAGTATCAGCTCGACAAGCGTGTGGTGAATGTGGACAAGAACATTGTGGCCAGCGGCGGCACGGCTACCGATGTGCTGCAGAATGTGCCCAGCGTTTCGGTGGACAACGACGGCAACGTGAGCCTTCGCGGTTCCAGCAACGTCAAGGTGCTTATCAACGGCCGTCCCAGCGAACTGCTGGCCAGCGATTTGAGCACTCTGCTCGAGCAAACCCCCGCCAGCAGCGTGGAGAGCGTGGAGGTGATTACCAACCCTTCGGCCAAATACGACCCTGAGGGTATGAGCGGCATCATCAATATTAAGCTGAAAGACAAGAACTCAGGCGCATTGGGCCTGAACGGTGTGGTGAACCTCAATGTGGGAGCCCCGATGCCGTTTATGGTGCCCGACTCGCTGCCGTCGTTCATACCTACCGTTATGGGCAACATCAGTCTCAACTACTCCACCGAGAAGTACAATCTCTTCTTCAACGCCGACGCGGGCTTGCGCCAGCGTGGCAGCAAGAGCGAGTCGGACATTGAGTACCTTACCGGTCCCGGTAACCCGATTACGCACAACTTCATCACGCAGTATGGCTTGAATCCCAACCGTATGGGCAGCGTGAAGTTTGGCGGAGAATACTATTTCAACGACAAGAACAGCCTGTTGCTATCATATCAGTTGCGTGGCGGCAAGCGTCAGCGCAACAGCGATATCTATGCCCAGGATTTGCTTTACAACGACTCGCTGCGGTACAAACAGATTGCCACCAGCGACAACGACAACATAAACCATTCGTTCAACTTGCTGTATACGCGCAAGTTTGACCGTAAGGACGAAGAACTGACCTTCGACGCAACCTTCAGCATCCGCCAGGTGCAGGGTGAGGGCGACCAGGAGCAGATTTATGCCGACCCTGCCGCCAATTTCGCCAACTATTACCTTCGCAGAAGCATCACCGAGAACCATCATCAGGCGTTGAACCTCAAGCTCAACTATCTGCGTCCGTTTGATAACGGATGGCGTTTTGAAACTGGCTATGAGGGACGTATGGATTGGCCCGACCAGCAGGCCGACTATTACCGTACTGTCTATGACCTGACGGCCACCCCTTACGCTTTGTATGACTACTTCGATTCGTTGTCGTCGACCCACTTCAACTACCGTCAGCAGGTGCACGCTGTCTACGCCACTTACGGCGGCAATCTGACTGAGGCCCTGTCGCTGCAGGCAGGCTTGCGTGGCGAATATGCCTCAATCTACGGCCGCGACCTTTACCATCCGCAGACGGCTCCGATAGACAAACCTTATTGGCAGCTCTATCCCACGGTGCACCTCTCGTACAAGATAACCGATATGCAGAGCGCGCAGGTGAGCTACAGCCGCCGCGTGCACCGCCCTCATATGTGGGACCTCAACCCGTATATGGACATCCGTGAGGACAACCAGATGAGCTTCGGCAACCCCAACCTCGACCCCGAATATACTAATGCCTTCGAAGTCAGTTATAGCTTGGGTGTCAAGAAGGTGAATGTCTTTACTTCGCTTTATTACCGCCAGACAAACAATATGATTACGCACTATGGCTTCACTTGGTGCGCCGACAGCGTGGCGCGCTATGCCTGGTGGGAGCCTTACAACAGCCAGTATGACGGCTATCGTGCCTCGACGCGACTGAACCTTAGCACTGGCTACAACTACGGTATGGAGCTCATCGTCGACTGGCAGCCGTTCCAGTGGTGGAAACTCAACGTCAGCCTTAACCTTTATCAGAGCCATATCGAGGGCTCTGAACTCCTCAACAACCAAAGCAGCGAGTCGTTCCAAGCCAGCGGCAAATTCAGCTCGTTTATGACGCTGCCGAAGGACTGGACGATTCAGCTCAGCGGTCAGTACTGGGCACCGTGGCTCGATTTGCAGACGCAGATGGATCCGAGCTATTGGGTCGACCTTGCTGTCAAGAAGGATGTTTTCAACAAACGCGGAACCGTCAATCTGCGTGTCAGCGACGTGCTTTGCACGGGCGGATGGGGCCATACAACGTACAGCAACACTTTCAACCGCATAGTCAAGGCCAAACGCCTGTCGCCTGTTGTTACCGTCGGCTTCAGCTGGAAGATTAACAACGGCCTCAAGCAGCGTGTCCAGCAGGAGGAAGATGGCGGAGACGACAGCGTGGTTTATTGATTATGGACAAGACGACTGATATACAGGTGCGTGAGGCCAATGGCCGCCGCGAGGTGTTTGATGTCGTCCGCCGCCGCTGGGTGGCGCTAACGCCCGAGGAGTGGGTGCGTCAAAACACTATCGTGCAGCTTCATAACGGCTGTGGCTATCCAATTGAGCTGATGCAGGTCGAGGCTGCGATAACCCTTAACGGACTGACAAAGCGTTGCGATATTGTTGTCTATGACCGCACGGTTCATCCTTGGATGATAGTGGAATGCAAGAAGGAATCAGTGCCACTGACCCAGAAGGTTATAGATCAAGCCTGTCGTTACAACCTTGTACTGAAGGTGCCGTATCTGTTGCTCACCAACGGTCGTCAACAGATCTGTCTGAGTGTGGACACCTCCTCGGGATGTTTGAAGCAGGTGGACATTCCGGAATACTCTAAATAGTGATAATTATGAATCGTGAACGTGAAATATACAAAGTGACGCTGGTCGGCAGTGCGGTAAATGTGATTCTTACAGTGTTCAAGTTTATGGCTGGCATTATCGGTCATAGTGCCGCTATGACGGCTGACGCTGTGCATTCGCTGTCGGACTTGCTGACCGACGCCATTGTCCTTGTCTTTGTTCGCATCAGCGGCAAGCCGGAGGACCAGGGTCACGACTATGGGCACGGCAAGTATGAAACGCTGGCTTCGACTATTGTCGGCTTCTCGTTGGCGATAGTGGCTGTGGGGATTGGCTATCGAGCCGTTGTGTCGATTCTTTTCTGGCATAATGGCGGTGATATACCGGCACCAGGAATGTTGGCGCTGTGGGCGGCACTGGTGTCGGTGGTGCTGAAAGAGGCAGTGTATCAGTATACCGTCCGACGCGGACGTTCGCTGAATTCTACTGCTGTGGAAGCAAATGCGTGGCATCATCGCAGCGATGCACTTTCCTCATTGGGCACGCTGCTGGGCATCGGTGGTGCAATCCTGCTAGGCGACCGCTGGACGGTGCTTGACCCGATGGCAGGACTGATTGTCTCATTTTTCATTCTACGTGTGGCCTGGATGTTGATGAAGCGAGGTGTTGATGAACTTATGGAGGCCTCGTTGCCCGATGAAGTTGAGAAGGAAATATTGGATATTGTGACTTCGTTCCCCGATGTCTGCGACCCGCATCATCTGCGCACCCGCCGCATCGGCAACCATTATGCCATCGAGCTGCATATACGTATGGACGGCTCGTTGCCTCTTGCCACCGCCCACGAACGAACTTGTGAGATTGAACAAGCTCTTAAGGCACACTTCGGCGAAAAAACGCACATTACCCTTCACGTGGAGCCTGTGAAATGACGGAATATTGCAGACATTACGACAGTCCAATCGGACCAATTATGCTCTCTTCAGACGGCAATGCGCTGATAGGACTCTTTTTCCGTAGCTGTGACGGTAGTGATGAACTGCCTGTCTTCGATGAAACCTGTCGATGGCTGGATATTTATTTCGGCGGTAAAGTATCAGATTTTATGCCGTCTATAGCATTTTGCGGCACAGCGTTTCAGAATAAAGTCTGGCAGGCTCTGTTGTCAATACCTTACGGCAAGACTGTTTCCTATGGCGACATCGCTCGTCGCATCGGATGCCGTTCGGCGCAAGCCATTGGAGGTGCTGTCCATCGTAATCCGATTGCGATTATTGTCCCTTGCCATAGGGTTATCGGGGCAGACGGCTCATTGACGGGATATGCCAGCGGTTTGGATAAGAAAAGGTATTTGCTTCAACTGGAAGGAATCGCCATCTCCTGATTATTTTGTGTAAATTCCTCCATTTTCAAGGGTGCGTACCCTTGTTGAGTCATAAGTAGGATTTATGAAACTTCGTGTCTTGTCGAAGCAAGGTGTGGCAATGCCGCTGATGTCGATGAGTGTGTGGAATAGGTCGTCGATCATATAAGGCGTGTGCTGGCGTTCAGCGAGTTGTGGGTAGTGTATTGCTGTGTATTCGCGTTGTGACGGCGAGAACCATATAATGAAAGGTATCTCCACATTGGCGTTGGGAATGTGGTCGGAGTAGTCGTGTCCGGCATAGTCGCCCTCGTCATAGACGTTCTCGCCGTGGTCGGAGAAATAGAGGGCAGAAATGCGTATTTTGTTGTGTGTGTGACTATAGGTGTTCAGCATTGAGAATATGCTGTCTACTATGAAGTCGTT
>JAEEGG010008798.1_pt1 | contig 22775 bp, 17 predicted proteins | sample 9134161 | NCBI WGS metagenome assembly JAEEGG01 (sample SAMN16246543, study PRJNA631951) | gut metagenome | biome: gut microbiome; feature: rumen; material: CR-attached | host: Bos | place: Iran: Karaj | collected 2018-10
CAAATATTTTTCACCTCAGGTGTATCCACGAACGCACATTGTACTCTGACTGGTTCAGCATTTCCCAGATAAAGCATATCACCTTTACCGATAAGCTGATTCGCCCCCGATCTGTCGAGAATAATCTTAGAATCAATACCAGAAGTAACTTTAAAAGCGATTCTCGCCGGGAAGTTAGCCTTAATAGTACCTGTGATAATAGTAGTAACCGGTCTTTGTGTAGCAATAATCATGTGAATTCCAATAGCACGTGCCAACTGAGCTATCCTGCAAATAGGGAGTTCCACTTCTTTTCCCGCAGTCATGATAAGGTCTCCAAACTCATCAATAATCACGACATAATAAGGCATAAAGTTATGTCCTTCAAGCGGATTGAGTTTTCTGGCCTTAAAAAGCTCATTGTATTCCTTAATGTTCCTGACATGTGCTTTTTTAAGGAGAAGATATCTGTCATCCATTAGTTTACAGAGCGCTTTAAGTGTTTTAACAACTCTGTCGTTGTCTGTAATAATTGCATCTTCTTCATCTTCAAGTTTTGCGAGGAACTGATTTGCAATAGGTGCATAAACACTGAACTCAACCTTTTTAGGGTCCACCATGACGATTTTGAGTTCGGCGGGATGTTTTTTGTAAAGTAAAGACGTGACAATGGCATTGAGCCCGACAGACTTACCCATACCAGTAGCACCAGCCACAAGCATGTGAGGCGCCTTAGCCAAATCCACCATAAACACTTCATTGGTGATAGTCTTTCCCAATGCACACGGCAATTCCATATTGCTCTCCTGATAAGTTTTACTATTGAGCACACTTTCCATAGAAACGATGCATTTTTTCTTGTTAGGCACCTCAATACCAATCGTTCCCTTGCCTGGAATCGGTGCTATGATACGAATACCTTCAGCAGCAAGACTAAGCGCGATATCGTCCTCAAGATTTCTGATTTTGGTGATTCTCACACCTTCAGCCGGTGTGATTTCGTAAAGTGTGATAGTAGGTCCAATAGTAGCTTTTATGGAATTAATTTCCACTCCAAAGCTTTTAAGCACATGAATAATGCGCTCTTTATTTTCGTTTTGTTCTTTAAGGTCGATTTTGGGTGTTGAATCATCAGTATTTTTAAGCAATGACAGTGGTGGATATTTATAAAATTCCAAGTCAAGTTTTGGGTCATAGGGTGTATTGATGTTTCCTCTCTCAATTTCCCCATCACTTTCAGGAGTTTGTGTAGGATCGTCAATAATGAAATCAGGATCATCACTTCTTTGAGTGTCATCATTATTCTCTTCATTATTCTTATTGGTCATATTATCCAATAAAGTCACTTCATCATTATTACCCTGCTCGTTCGCAATATTATCTCCTGCACCATCAGTAAAATTATCCCCAAACTGATTGTCACCATCTTGTATGGCAATCAGATTTCCATTTTTGTCGAACTCAATCGTACTTGATTTTGTATCTTTATAATCTTCCGTCTGCGTTTGTTCCAGTCCATCATCCTCATCCTTATTTTTACCTGCTCCATTGACTTTGTTTTTCAGTTTTGCCGTAATCTCCCTGATCTTATTAATTTTCTCAAGTCTTAATAGTTTAGTCACATAATCAATAGTTCCTTTACAGAAATAGACGAGGAAAAGAATAATCGAGATGGCAATAAGAATATAGACACCAACATTTCCGATATGATTAGCCAGTGTCTGGAACAACGATCTTCCATGTTCGCCTCCAAATAAAACAGCAGAGTTGCTGCTAGGAGAAAAGACAGCAAAAACAAAACTAAGCCATATCATCGTTACTGCAGAGATGATAAATGCTTTAAATAGATTAAACTTATATGATCCAATAAGATGGAGGGCAATCATAATGAGGAATATTGGAATGATATATGAAGCCAGTCCAAAAGCTCCATTCATGACATATACAGCCGCCATGAGTCCCAGCTTTCCACAAGCATTATCCACTTTCACATCATCAGAGAACACCGCCCTCAAATTAAAATTATCCGGCACATTACCGACATTTCCGCAATCATCGGTACCAGAGAACAGGAAAGAAGTAAAAGCAACCAAAAGGAAAAGTGCTATAAAGAGCAAGAAAATCCCAGAGAAAAATGCAAAAACTTTTTTATTAGGAATCTCCTGTTGTGACTGTTTTGCTCTTCCCCCCTTCTTTTTCACAGAATTGTTTTTAGCCTTAGTATTTGTTCTATTAGTAGCCATTTAGCAAAAAATCAAAATATAATAACTGATGAATATTATACAATTTCAATTTGCAAAATTAATGAATTAATTTGAGAAATGCAAATATGTAAAGTACATTTTTAAATTTTTACAAATGTAAACTATAAAATGTAAAAAAAGGAATGCAATATAAAAAAAAATCACTAAATTTGCTACAAAAAGAAAAATCATCATGGTTAAAAGTAACCAACCAACAGGTGAGCGCATCATATTAGGCATAGACCCCGGTACTCGTATAATGGGTTATGGGGTGTTGAGAGTATTATCCAATAAAGCAGAACTGATAGCATTGGGTGTGATAGATATTCATCAGACCAAAGACCCTTATCTTCGTTTAGGTCACATATTTAAACGAATGATTGGTTTGATAGACTCCTATCTGCCCGACGAGCTTTCCATAGAAGCGCCATTTTACGGTAAGAACGTCCAGTCGATGTTAAAACTCGGTCGAGCTCAAGGTGTTGCAATAGCAGCTGCAATCACCCGTGATATTCCAATTTCGGAGTATGAGCCCAAGAAAATCAAGATGGCGATAACCGGCAATGGTAATGCATCTAAAGAGCAAGTAGCCGGTATGCTTCAACACCTATTGCATATTCCTGACTCAGACATGCATCAACAATTAGATGCTACAGATGCCCTCGGTGCCGCCTATTGCCATTTTCTTCAGATGAGTGTTCCCCAAAGTGACAGTCACTTTAAATCATGGAAAGATTTTATAAATAGAAACTCATCGAAGATTCATAGTCCGTCAAAATCATAAGATAAATTTGTATATGTTGTAAAAAAAGCGTAAATTTGCTTGTTTTTTAAAAAGATCAAAAGAGAAAAAGACATGGACATATCAGTAATCGTACCATTATATAATGAAGAAGAATCACTTCCAGAGCTTCATGCATGGATAAAACGTGTGATGACCTCTCACAATTTCAGCTATGAAATTATATTTGTAAACGATGGTTCTACCGACAAGTCTTGGGAAGTGATAGAAAGTCTCTCCCAGTCAAATCCAGAAGTTCACGGCATCAAGTTTCGTCGCAATTACGGCAAAAGCCCAGCTCTATACCACGGCTTTAAAGAGAGTGCCGGCGACGTTGTTATCACGATGGATGCTGATCTTCAAGACAGCCCCGACGAAATTCCCGAATTATACCGTATGATTAAAGAAGAAGGATATGATTTGGTAAGTGGCTACAAAAAAAAGCGTTATGACCCCTTATCAAAGACAATCCCCACGAAATTGTTTAATGCTACAGCCCGCAAGGTAAGCGGCATTAAGAATCTTCATGATTTCAACTGTGGTCTAAAAGCCTATCGTCAGGATGTTGTTAAAAATATCGAAGTATATGGTGAAATGCACCGCTATATCCCCTATTTAGCCAAGAATGCCGGTTTCGACAAAATTGGTGAGAAAGTTGTTCAGCATCAGGCCCGCAAATATGGCAAGACAAAATTTGGTATGAGCCGCTTTGTAAACGGTTATTTAGACTTGCTCTCATTATGGTTTTTGTCGAAGTTCGGCAAAAAGCCGATGCACGTTTTCGGTTTATGGGGCTCCATCATGTTTTTCGTCGGTTTCATTGCCGCAATTGTAGTTGGTGTGAGTAAACTGTGGGCCATGCATCATGGTGGTTCCTACCGTTTAGTTACTGAGTCTCCATATTTCTACATCGCGTTGACTATGATGATTTTAGGCAGTCAGTTGTTTATAGCTGGATTTTTGGGAGAATTGGTAAGCCGCAATTCCTCTGAGCGCAACAAATACCAAATAGAAAAAAAGATATAAGATGAGATTCATCTTCACATTTATATTATCCTTATCAGTAATCACTACCCTATTGCAGTTATTTGGATGTTCCGCCAGTAACTGCCCATTAGAGAACACCGTAACCTGCAATTACGGTTTTTATGATTCAGAAGGTAATTCAGTCCGCTATAATGACACACTGACTGTCAGCACCCTGCTTCCAGGTCATAAGACAGTTTATATTTATCGACAGTTAGGTTACTTACCAGTCACACTCGACCATCAAGATTCGAGTTATATATCCAACGGCTATACCGAGAGTATTCAGATTGTTCGCCGTGACACAATCTTGGTGAACAAACTAATGGGTGGCAGCTCCCTAAGCCTTCCGATGCAATATTATTCTCAAAACGACACCATCATCCTCTCATACTCCAGTATATCAAATAAAGACACACTCTATATCCAGCATGACAGCTATTCATACGTAGATTTACCCGAATGTGGCACACACCGTTTCCACACCATAACCAGCATACGCACAACTAATTCTGGCATTACTCAAGTAGAGTTGACCAATCCCCGAGTGAATTATGACGGCAAGGAGAACATCAAAATTTATTTTAATGGAACCGCAGAATAAACATTTCATGTTTTTAATGGCGGTAATCCTGTTTTCATTACCGTCGCATATTTATTCACAAGGCAACGTGATAGAACGGGAAAAGCCTTCTCAATATGTTGAGGTCACAGAAGAGAAGCCTAAACCAACCTTTTTTCAAGGTTTCTCTATTTCTGCTGATTTATTTCCAATGGGCCAGAAGCTATTATCCGACTATGGGGGTTTTGAGGGCTGTCTGAAACTGAATCTCCTAAACACCTATTTTCCTGCCATAGAGGCAGGATATGGTATTTGTGATCACACCGATGGCAACACGCAGATTCTCTATAAAACATCAGCACCCTATTTACGTATAGGAGCAGACTATAATTTACTGAAAAACAAATTACAAGACAACGTATTTTATGTAGGAGCCCGTTATGGGTTGTCAAAATACAAGTTCGACATATCAGGTCCAGCTATCGTTGACCCGATATGGGGTGGTTCAGCCCCCTTTTCCAATCAAGGTATAAACACAACCAGTCAATGGATTGAAATCTTAGTAGGTGCCCAAGTGAAGATATTCAAAGGTTTTCACATGGGATGGGCAGTCCGTTACAAACACGAGATACACTCAAGCACAAACGACTTCGCCTCCCCCTTTTATATCCCCGGTTACGGTACGACTACAGGTGCCAGCTGCTGGGGTGCCAGCTATCATCTGATATTCGACTTAAATTGGGGTAAACACCCTAAGCGCTCAATGAACATCGAGCTCAAAAACAAAGCGATTCTGCCTCAGGACACACAACCGACGGACAGTATCCCAACAGAAACAAATTAGGACTTGCGATTTTCTATTTATTAGGAATTGGACTATTTCCCTTTTTTAGAAGACGAGAAGACAAGATGATAGTTATTTCATTTTTCATGGTGAATCAACATAAACTTTCAAACTTTTCAAATAAGCAGAGATAAGCTTGCTTAATCAAAGCCGTAAAAAGGTAAAAATAATAAACACAAATAATTAATATCACATTATATGCCTTTATTCAAACTCAAAGAAACTCATGAGCCTCATCCATCGAAATGGTGGCATATTCCTTTGCTAATTATTCTGATAGCCGGAACCGTCTATATCATCCTTTCAAGAGGAAAATCTGATGCCGTGTGGCACACCCATGAAGGTCTGGTCTTCGGCACGAGCTATCATATCAAATATAATCACTCAAGTGATTTGTCCAAGGGCATCGATGCCACCCTATCAGATGTTGACCATTCACTTTCGACATTCAATGAAGAATCAGTCATAAGCGGAATTAACAATAACAAATCTGACCAGCTTGATGACCGTCTTCTAACAATTGTTCGAACCGCCCAATCAATATCCACCTCCACAGACGGTGCATTTGACATCACAGTCGCTCCATTGGTAAATGCCTGGGGGTTCGGATTCAAAAACTCAGAGAATCTGGATTCAACTCAGATAGACAGTATCCTCTCATTTATAGGTATGGATAAGATAAAGCTTACCGGCCGAACTCTGACAAAGTCCGATTCCCGCGTGATGTTAGACTGCAATGCCATCGCCAAAGGTTATGGCGTAGATGCTGTAGGAGAATACCTTGAAAACGAGGGTGTGAAAAATTATATGGTTGAAATCGGTGGTGAAGTCCGTGTTTGTGGTAAAAATGACCAAAAGAAGAACTGGCATATTGGCATCAATGAGCCCGTTGACGATTCTCTGTCAGTAGTAAAAGAGATAGAAAACGTGATAGAAGTAAGCGACATCTCAATGGCCACTTCTGGTAATTATCGTAATTTTTACATCAAGGACAATAAAAAATATGCCCACACTATTGACCCAAAGACAGGTTATCCAGTTCAGCACAACATCCTATCATCAACCGTTCTTGCTTCTGACTGCATGACAGCCGATGCCTACGCCACCGCCTTTATGGTATGCGGTCTGGAAAAAGCAAAAACCATCCTCAGCCAAAACAGTGGTTTAAAAGCCTATTTTATTTACAGTAAAAAGGACGGCACACATGGTGTATGGCATAGCCCTGGCCTTATACTTAACCATCAATAACACTCCATTATGCGCGACTCGATGTTTGAACGTCTTCAGAGTCTTCCTCTGTTATTAGGCTTAGGAGTCCATGATTTGATGAACATCGTGGAGAAGGTGAAATTTGGCTTTGACAAATATTATGACGGTGACACTATCGTATATCAAGGTGACCGTTGTGACAAAATAGTCTATGTGCTCCGTGGTGAGCTTTGCGCATTCAGGCGCGACGATGAAAAGATGATGCACACCTACGAATATTTCACACAGGAGCCCTACATCATAGAGCCCCAGAACATCTGGGGCATGCAACAGAAATACGAACGAACCTACTCATTCCCAAGCGAAGGCAACACATGCTGCATAGAGAAACGGCAGTTAGCCTACCTGATGAGCAGATATGAAATTGTAAGGACCAACTTTCTCAACATGATTTGCAACAAACTCCAATATGCCAACACCACTTTACGTGATGGTTTTCCTTCGAATACATGCAATAAGCTTATAAAATTTCTGAAGAACAACAAAATAAGTCACCACGGACGCACGAACATAAAAATAAAAATGGATCAGCTGAGCAATTTGATATCCGACACGCGCCTGAATGTATCCCGTGTGTTGAACATGTGGGAAAGCCGAGGAGTAATAGAGCTATACCGTGGTGGTTTTCTTATAAAAGATGATGCAGTGTTGTTTGGATAGAGCAAAAGAAGACGCGTATTATTTACGATATAACAATTTACAATTTACGAAATTTTTATAATTTGACCATTATAATTTTTTGCAATATATTTTACTGTTAATTAAATATTAGACAATTTAGCCCTTTCTAATTGATAAGGCACAAACTTTTATTCAAATATCGATAATTACCCTCTAAAATAAATTATCCAATAGATGAATCCGTTTTTCACCCCATATCCAACTCCTCACGGTTCAATTCCATTCGACTCAATTTCCCTTTCGGACATTGAGGAAGCAGTTATGAAGGGAATGATCCAACATGAACAAGAGATTGACGACCTTGTGAACAATTCAGAACCACCAAGTTATTCGAATACAATAGAAGCATTAGAACGTTCTGGAGAATTGCTTGACCGTAGCACAACCATCCTGTTTAATCTGTTAAGTGCAGAGACCAATGATGAGTTAGACGCTTTATCCGAGCGTGTATCTCCACTATTAAGCACCCATTCCAATAAGATACTTCATAACGAAGCTCTTTTTGCCCGTATCAAAACCGTCTATAGCCATTATCATTCAGATGATGAACAAATGCAAACGTTAAGCAGAGAGCAGCAAACGCTTTTGTGCAACACCTACGACACCTTTATCCGTAACGGCTCCAATCTGAATGACACAGACAAACAACGCTTTACAAAACTGAGTCAGGAACTAAGTCTTTTAGAGTTGAAGTTTTCACAAAACCATCTGAAAGACATGAATGATTACTTCCTCAACATAACAGATGAATCGGTGTTAAACGGACTTCCAGAAACTGTGATGGAAACCGCCCGTGAAGAATCAGAAAGCCGTGGTCTTACGGGCTGGACATTCACGCTTCACGCCCCCTGCTATGGCCCGTTTCTTACTTATTGCGAAAACCGAGAGTTGCGTCGGGAGTTATATATGGCATACAATACCCTATGCACCCATGAGAATGCTTACAACAATATCTCAATCGCCAGTGAGATAGTTAACAAAAAACGGGAATTAGCGCAGCTGCTTAATTTTGAGTGTTATGCAGACTATGTATTAATAAAACGAATGGCAGAAAACAAAGAGCGTGTGTATCAGCTGTTCGAAAGTCTGATATCTGCTTATATGCCCATCGCCCAGGAAGAAGTGAAATCAGTGGAATCTTTAGCTCGGGAATATGAAGGCGAATCCTTTGAGCTAATGCCTTGGGATTTTTCCTATTATTCCAATAAACTGAAAGAACGCCAGTTCAACATCAATTCAGAGATGGTCCGTCCCTATCTCCCTTTAGCGAAAGTGAAAAAAGGAGTATTCGGATTAGCCGGTGATTTATATGGTCTCCAATTTGTACGTAATCAGGAAATCCCCGTCTATCACCCAGATGTTGAGGCATACGATGTGCTAGATGAATCCGGCGAATATAAAGCAATTCTATATTGTGACTTTTTTCCTCGTCCGTCGAAGAAGTCTGGTGCCTGGATGACCTCATACAAAGAACAATGGAAAGACCCTTCGGGCAACGACAGCCGTCCCCATGTTTCCATTACAACCAATTTCACTAAACCGACTCAGGCAAAACCCTCTTTATTGACATTAGGTGAGTTAGAAACGTTCCTTCATGAATTCGGTCATGCCTTGCATGGTATCCTGTCCGAAACGACCTATAAATCACTAAACGGCACCAATGTTTATTGGGATTTTGTAGAGCTTCCATCCCAGTTTATGGAAAACTACGCCGTTGAGCGCGATTTTCTTCGTCGTTTTGCTTATCATTATGAGACGGGTGAGCCTATTCCTGATAGTCTTATCGAAAACATCATCAAAAGCCGTAATTTCAATGTTGCATACGCTTGTATGCGACAAGTAAGCTTTGGTGAGCTTGACATGTATTACCATACATTGACCAAATCCTTTACAGAAGACATACTCCAGTTGGAAAAACAAATTTTCGATCACACACGTCTTCTTCCTTATATACCAGGTACATGTATGAGTGTTCAATTCTCTCATATCATGTCTGGCGGTTATTCTGCCGGATATTATTCCTACAAATGGGCAGAGGTACTGGATGCAGACGCATACTCCCTATTCAAAGAAACCGGGATATTCAATAAAACCACCGCCACTAAATTTAAGGAGCATATCCTTTCCCGTGGAGGTACAGAGCATCCTATGACTCTTTATAAACGCTTCCGTGGCAAAGAACCAACGATAGACGCATTACTGGAACGGAACGGGATAAAAAAACAATAAAATTTACGAGAAACTCTATAATTTATAGATTTATTGAGTGAAATAGTGAAAAGTGAAAATTAATAAGTAAGAATTGTATTTACTATAGTGAATGAATTTATATCGAACTACAGGAATTAATTGAATTATTTTTATAAAACAAGAATTTCATCAAATGGATAAGAATCAACGATACATGCTCCGCGGTGTCAGCGCAGCGAAAGAAGATGTGCATAACGCTATTAAACATATTGACAAAGGCCTTTACCCCCGTGCTTTCTGTAAGATCATCCCTGACATCTTAGGAGGCGACCCTGCCTATTGTAATATTATGCATGCTGATGGTGCCGGCACGAAATCAAGTTTGGCATATATGTACTGGAAAACAACCGGAGACTTGAGTGTATGGAAAGGCATCGCTCAGGACGCCTTGGTGATGAACACCGACGACCTTCTATGTGTAGGCGCCACCGACAACATTCTGGTAAGCTCCACCATCGGCCGGAACAAACTCTTAGTACCTGGAGATGTCATATCCGCCATCATCAGCGGGACTGACGAGTTATTAGGTCAGCTTCGCGACATGGGCATAGGCATTTATTCGACAGGCGGTGAGACAGCCGATGTGGGTGACTTGGTCCGCACGATTATCGTTGATTCCACTGTGACCTGCCGCATGCGCCGTTCAGATGTGATAGACAATGCGAATATAGTGCCAGGTGATGTAATCGTTGGATTGTCGAGCACAGGACAATCGACCTACGAACACAACTATAATGGCGGCATGGGTAGCAATGGTCTTACGAGTGCCCGTCATGACATGTTCAACAAGAAATTATCGGTATTATACCCAGAGAGCTATGACCATGGTGTACCAGAAGACTTAGTGTATAGTGGTAAATATGGTCTGCTGGATGAAGTAGCAGGGACAGGGATCAGCGCAGGAAAATTAGTGTTGTCTCCTACCCGTACATACGCCCCAGTGATCAAAAAACTATTAGACACTATGCGTAAGGACATCCATGGTATGGTCCATTGCACAGGCGGTGCTCAGACGAAAGTTCTACATTTTGTAGGTGACGACTGTATGGTAGTAAAAGACAATATGTTTCCGATTTCTCCATTATTCAAAGCCATCCAAGAAGAAAGTGGTACGAGCTGGGAAGAAATGTACAAAGTGTTTAATATGGGTCACCGAATGGAGCTATATCTTCCTGCAGAACAAGCTGATGAGGCTATATCCATCAGTAAAAGCTTCAATATTGACGCACAGATTATCGGACACATAGAAAAAGGAGAAAAAGGGCTTCGGATAGAGAGTGAGTTTGGCGTATTTAATTATTAGAAGTCGAGAAGACAAGAAGACGAGAAGGCAAGAAGGAAGTGCAATCATATTTCATTAATTCACAAGCAATTAACACAAGTAAATCAAATGGCTAATCAGAATATATTAGAAAAGTTAGACGGAATAGTAAGCCGTTTTGAAGAGGTCTCCGTGCTGATTACCGACCCGAATGTAATCAGTGACCAGAAACGTTACGGGAAGCAGACTAAGGAATATAAGGATTTGGAACAACTGGTGGCAACGCGTAAGGAATACATTGAATGTATGTCGAATTTAGAAGAGGCAAAACATCTTCTGATGACTGAGGATGACCAGGAGCTGAAAGAGATGGCCCGTGAGGAAGTGGAAAAGAACGAGAAACTGCTTCCAGAGCTTGAGGAAAAAATCAAATTACTTCTGATACCATCCGATCCTGAGGACAGCAAAAACGTGACGATGGAAATCCGTGGCGGTACAGGCGGTGATGAGGCAGCTATATTTGCCGGTGATTTATTCCGTATGTACAGCAAATACATCGAATCGAAGGGTTGGCATCTTTCTGTTTCGAGCTTCAGCGAAGGTGCGTCAGGCGGTTACAAGGAGATTGTGTTCAACGTGAAGGGAGAAGGAGTATATGGCACCTTGAAATATGAGTCGGGCGTTCACCGTGTTCAACGTGTTCCCGCCACAGAGACCCAGGGCCGCGTTCACACCTCCGCTTCCACAGTTGCCGTATTACCTGAAGCAGAGCCATTTGATGTTCAGATCAACGAAGGTGAGGTGAAATGGGACACATTCCGCTCCTCAGGAGCCGGTGGTCAGAATGTGAATAAGGTTGAATCAGGTGTTCGTGCTCGTTATATGTGGACCAACCCCAACACAGGAGAAAAAGAGGAGATACTCGTTGAGTGCACAGAAACAAGAGATCAGCCTAAAAACAAAGAGTTGGCATTAGCCCGTCTCCGCACACGTATTTACGACCGCGAACATCAGAAATATATCGACGATATAGCTTCCCGTCGTAAAACCATGGTTTCTACCGGTGACCGTTCAGCAAAGATCCGGACCTATAATTATCCTCAGGGTAGAATCACAGATCATCGCATCAATTATACCATTTATAATCTGTCGGCATTCATGGACGGTGACATTCAAGACTGCATAGACCATCTGATTATCGCAGAAAATGCGGAACGTCTGAAAGCAGCACAACTCTAATTATTTTATCATTTACTTTTTTTCATTTAACATTTACATCTCAAAAATAATATCATCTTCATGACAAAGCAAGAACTGATAGAACAAATCAAAATAAAAAGAAGTTTTCTGTGTGTCGGCCTTGACACCGACATCAAAAAAATCCCATCACATCTGCTCACCTGTGATGATCCTATATTCACATTCAACAAGTCAATAATCGACTCAACAGCAGACTATTGTATATCATACAAGCCAAATTTGGCTTTTTATGAGAGCCAAGGAGTTAAAGGGTGGATTTCATTTGAAAAGACAATCAACTATTTAAAAGTCTATTATCCCCATCATTTTATCATCGCCGATGCGAAACGAGGTGATATCGGCAACACAAGTGCGATGTATGCCCGTACATTTTTTGAGACAATGGATATCGACTCATTGACAGTTGCCCCCTATATGGGCGAGGATTCAGTAGTACCCTTCCTCCAATATCCAGGTAAATGGGTGATTCTGTTAGCATTAACATCCAACAAAGGTTCAATGGATTTTCAGCTGACAGAGGATAAAGAAGGGAATCGCCTATTTGAAACAGTACTGCGCAAGAGTAGCCAATGGGGCAGTTCTGATAACATGATGTATGTTGTTGGTGCCACTCGTGGCAAACTGTTCTGCGATGTCCGCCAGATAGTGCCAGATCACTTCCTGTTAGTTCCCGGTGTTGGTGCCCAAGGTGGCAGCTTGGAAGAAGTCTGCGAATATGGCATGACCGATGAATGCGGATTGATTGTCAATTCCTCTCGTGGCATCATCTATGCAGATTCCAGTGAGGATTTTGCAGAGGTGGCGGGTGAGAAAGCCCAAGAACTACAAAAACAAATGTCATCCATTTTAACGTCACGTGGATTATAAAATTATAAACGACCCGGTGTTTGGTTTCATCCGCATTCCCAATGGATTGCTCTTAGAAATCGTGAAACACCCCTATTTTTACCGATTAAGCCGAATCAAACAACTTGGTTTGGCTTACATCGTATTTCCCGGTGCTCAACATACCCGTTTTCAACATTCAATCGGATCTTATCATTTGGTTACAAATGCCATGCGTTCTCTGGCCCGTAAAGGCCATTTCATCTTCGACTCGGAAGAAGAGGCAGTCTGCGCAGCCATTCTGATGCATGACATCGGTCACGGTCCCTTTTCTCATGTACTTGAACACACGCTAATCAGCGGTATCTCCCATGAGGAGATATCGTTGCTGATTATGGAGCGTCTGAATCAGGAGTTCCGCGGTGAGCTCACCTTAGCCATCAAAATATTCAAGAATGATTATCCCAAAAAGTTTCTTCATCAGCTGATATCCTCACAGTTGGATGTTGACCGCCTTGATTATTTACGCCGTGACTCTTTTTTCACAGGAGTGACCGAGGGAAATATTGGTTCGTCACGTATCATAGACATGCTGAATGTTGTTGACGATCATTTAGTTGTAGAGAAAAAAGGCATTTATTCCATTGAAAACTATCTGGTCAGCAGACGTCTGATGTATTGGCAGGTTTATCTTCATAAGACTGCTGTATCAGCAGAGTTGATGCTCATCAAGTGTCTGCAACGTGCAAAGGAACTCGCTTCAAGAGGTGTTGAGCTGTTTTGTTCACCCTCCCTTCGTTATTTCCTTTATAACAAAATCAACGGCATCCATTTCATGACAGAAACAGAGCCGCTCACCCACTTTATGCAGTTAGACGACAATGACATCTGGTGCTCATTGAAAGTATGGCAGCATCATGATGACAAACTATTGTCGTTGCTGAGCCGTAACCTAATCAACCGAAATATATTCAAGGTTGAGATAAGCGATACACCTTTTGAACAGGAGTATATCGATGGTATCATTACGAAGATAAGCACTAATTACGGTCTTAGCCAATCAGAGACTTCCACCTATCTGATATCAGAGAAAGAAGTGGGTAAAGAGATGTATAACCTTTACGATGATAACATTGAGATATTAGAGAAAGATGGCAGCATGCATGATGTGGCCCAGGTGTCAGACATGCTGAATATTGACACCCTATCCAGAGATATCAAGAAGTATTATCTTTGTTATCAAAGATTGTAGGTTATCCAAGCTCCTGATGTAAATAAATTTTTAAAAAACTTATTTTTTAGAATCATCGTGTCTGTAAGGCTCATAATGAACGCCAAATCCAATGGAGTTTTAATACCATCTGCAAAAGAAGGAATATGGAAATTGCAGGTTGTTACTTTAGGAGATTGAGTTGGTTCATTTTCTCAAAGAAGCGGTTTCCAAGGATTTTTGCTCCTTGAGCGTTAAAATGCAGGCGGTCGTTGAGTAAAGGGAGGTCAGTAGCATCAATGACATGGAAATCATGGTCTTCTTTCTCGATTCTTTTCAATGCCTCCACTACAACAGGTGATGCCTGCCGGCTGTCTTTTGAGAAAGTGGCGCAGACAACAGGGAGTTTATAGTATTTTTTATTACCAGAAATCTTGACGAGGTAGTTTCTGATATATGAAATTACATTTTTCAAGTTATCATAATATCTACTGTCGGCATTTTTGTCGGATTCCCCCTGATGCCAGATTAAAGCTCTGATATTGTAGGATTGTAGATGATTCAGGGAAAGGTGAATCTGTTCTGCAAATGCTCTCAACAGCGATTTTTCATTATCGAGGAAATCTGGATCTGCACTCCAAAACAGGCCATTTGTGCTTCCTTTGCAACTTCGGTCGATAGCAGTACCTCCGACAGCCTGCTTAATCACAAAGAACGGTTTCTTCCATTCCTGTTCAAGAAGATGATACAGGATAGCATCAAATCCCCATGAATTCTCCACTTTCGGTTTAGCAGACCGCGGTGAGAACAGCGAGAACTCACCTGAAGCCCTTTCAAAATCTCCGCATCCGTAGCTCCAATAGCAAAACTGATACTTGATGCCGTCAGGAAAATCACTGAGAGGAACTCTCCCGTCTGCATTTGACTGTCCCGCGGTAAGAATGACATTCACTGGGGTTGGTTTAATTTTTTTTATGACTTTACGAATCGCTTTTCCCCAGAAAAAGCCAAGCGTCTGAGCCCCCTGCTCATTAGGATGGAGCCAGAAAGGTTTTCCGTCTCCCCCAATTTCCTTCACCAAGTCTGTGTTGCAATGTTTCTTGAAATAGTTATATGCCTTTGTATCACCGACATGGACATGACCTTTTGGCGTTTGTTTTATAATCCAATCAAACTGTTTGAAATATGCGTTGAGATAATCGAGACTTTCACTGTTGAGAATGGACCCAGCCTTGGTTCTGATTTCTGGATAATAGTAAATAGGGCGTTGGAGAATCACATGCGCATCAGGCCATCTGCTTAAAAGAGAGTCTATGATAGTGATGATGTTTTTGGCATAATTAGCAGGATCAGTCCTATGGTTCTTAGGCCGTTCTGCACTGTCGTTAGTGCCAATCATGATACTGAAAATCAGTTGTGCCTCAGGATGCGACTCTACTATTTGAGCTGATTTCTCAATCACATCTGGAAAAAATGTTTTATCTCCAGCAGGAATCACGTCATTGATGTCTGGGAGGAAATGATAGGTAGTTCGTCCGCTTCTTCCACAATTATGGAAATAGACCTTGCCTACACCCTGTTGTTCCAGCCACTTGGCACACAATGCAGGAGGTGCCGTAAACTCCCGATTGTTCAGTAAAGCACCGTATGTGATGCTGTTACCGATAAAAACGATGTTATAATTACGATTTTGTGCTTCCAAAACAAAGAAAGACAAAAGAAAACAAACCAAAAAGTAGATTCTTTTCATACTGTCAATGTGTTGATTCGTTTGGTGTCTATAAAATTGGTACAAATTTACATAAAAAAACTCATAGCCAATAGTGATAATCATCCAAAAAGTTGTAACTTTGTAGAAATATAGGCTTTAATAACCGTTTATAATAAGCAAGCAGGTTTTTATGAAGACAAAAAGGCGAGAAGCAGGCAGTGCTCATGGTTTTAGCCGTGCTACGCCGGTCTGATGTGCGGTCGAGACGACCACAATCCCATCCGATGTCCTTTGGGCAAAGAGTGTAATAAACAGAACTGATGAAAAAGGTTGAATTAAGAAACAAAAAAACAAAAAGAAAATGAAGATATTGTTTGTGTGTTTAGGTAATATCTGCCGGTCTTCCGCCGCAGAGGAGGTGATGCGCCAGAAGTTGGCACAGCGTGGTTTAGCAGATAGAATAGAAGTTGATTCCGCTGGGCTTATAGATTATCATGAAGGGGAGCTTTCTGATTACAGGATGCGGCGTCATGCAAATGCACGAGGATATAATCTGACACACCGTTCACGTCCGATTCACAGAACAGACTATCAGTCGTTCGACCTTATCATCGGTATGGACGACAACAATATCCGTGGTCTTCAAAGAGGAGCCACAAATGAATCAGAACGTCAGAAAATACATAAGATAACAGAATATTTTATTCAATATCAGTCGAACAGCGTTCCAGACCCTTATTATGGTGGAGAATCGGACTTTGAAAACGTGCTGGATTTATTGGAGGATGCTTGTGAAGGGCTAATAAAATCACTTCGCTTGTAGAATCTGGGTGACATTTTGTTCTCGGTGGCAGATACGTACCTCAACGCCAAATTTTTGGTTGATGTGTTCTGCTAAATGCTGTGCAGAATACACACTTCTATGCTGTCCACCAGTACATCCAAAGGCAAACATCAAATTGGTGAATCCCCTGTCGATGAATCTTTTGACATGGAAATCAGCTAATTTATAAACAGATTCCAGAAAACCGAGAATTTCACCGTCTTCCTCCAGAAATTTTATAACAGGCTGCTGTAGTCCGTTAATCTGCTTGTACTGGTCATATCTTCCAGGATTGTGTGTGCTTCTACAATCAAACACATAACCACCTCCATTGCCTGATTCATCCTGCGGAATACCTTTTTTGTATGAGAAGCTGAAAACTCTGACCACCAGCGGTTTTTCAGCTTTCTTATAGTAAGATTTATCTTGTTCAAGCAGTTGCTGAGCCAGATTTCCAGATGCTTTATTTAAAGGTTGATTATCCGATGTCAGTTCAACAACAATTTGTTTAAGATATGGATAATCATCACATATACCTTTGTCTTTCAAACCATTGAGATTCTTGAGTGCCAAAGGAATGCTTTCAATAAAGTGTTGTTTCTTCTCCCAAAGCCCTCTGTAGCCATACGCACCAAGAACCTGTAAAATTCTGAAAAAGACAAAAAGTAACAGTTTCCTCTTAAAAACTTCCTTATCCACTTTGATGAAAGACTGCAATTCCTGTAAATATGCCTCTATCATCTGTTCTCTGAAAGTGTCCAAAAATTGTGATGATGCCTGCCATAAAAAAGACGCCAGGTCGTAATACACTGGTCCCCTTCTTCCTCCCTGGAAATCAATATAATAGTTATGACCACTTTTCATCATCACGTTTCTTGCCTGGAAATCACGGTATTGGAAACCGTATTCACTGACATCAAGCAAGTGGCTTGACAGGCGTTCGAAATCCTCCTGCAATCTGACCTCATTAAACTCAAGCCCTTTCAATTTCAGAAAACAATATTTGAAATAATTGAGGTCGAACATAATGCTTTGCTTATCCATAGATTCCATGGGATAGCAATGCTTAAAAACCTCAGGAGAATACATTTTCATTTGCAGAGCAGGCAATTCTCTGATAACGCTTTCGACAGCCATTCTCTCATCCTCGTTATAGTTGCCACCATTCTCTCTCCCCTTTCGGATATAATCAAAGAGTGACAAATCTCCAAGATCCTCCTGAAGATAGCAGGCAGCATCATCGGAGATAGCATATACAGCAGGGACATTCAGTTGCTGTTCGGCAAAAAGCTTTGCCAGCGTGTAGAATGATTTATTTTCTTCAGCCGAAGTACCAATCACGCCAATAATCGACGGTTTGTTATCTGACTCCGAAAATAATCTATAATATTGGCGGTTGCTTCCAGCTGCTTTAAGTAAGGAAACATCACGGGGAGCAGAGCCAAAGGACTCCTTATATAAATTTATGAGTTGATTGAGCATTATTAATTATTTTTTGATGCCACCGATCCGGTGACGCTTTCAGCTAAAAGAAGAGGTTGCGTTGACAACGCAATATACCGAACCGCTCATAGCTAAATAATGAACTGAACACAGCAAAATGAGGAACTGAACATTGCAAAATAACGGACAGAATCTAGCAAAATGCCGAATAGAACCTAGCAAAATGCAGCCGAGAATATGGCGGTCCCAGCAAAAACTATTTTTTTGCCCATACAGAAAGGACCTTTCTTTTGATGACAAAGAAATTAATGACAGAAAAAAAGATGCAGATACCAATAACCATAATCCAAGTAGGCATAAAAGAGGGTACTTCCATATTCGGGAAGAAATTCTCGAATAAATTCATATACCATTTTCTCATAAAGAAAACAAGCATCACAGCAATCAATGCAACAATTACATTAAGGATAACGGTCAGAATCTGATAAGGCCTTGCCACCTTAGCCGGTGAATATCCGATAATCATAAGGTTCTGCAGTTTCTCACTGTTTTTCTCTACCAACAGATAGATGCTGAGCATTAGGATAAAGAAAGCCAAAACACTGATAATCAAACCAACAAGCAACACTATTGAAAGTACCACTTTAAGTAGATAATTCGTTTTAGACGCATCAAGTTTATCCTCATCGGTTACATACTTATGATCCTCAAGGAAAGTCTTAATATTCTCGTCAGTAGGGTTATCTACTTGCATAATTACTCTCACCACCTTGTTCTCCTGCTTTTCCGCAAAGCGTTTGTTGGCATATTCCAAAAATTTCTGTGGCACGAGAATCGTATTAATTCTGTTTGAGAATCCGAAAATATGTCCTTTATATATCTGCTCATCCTGATTACCCCTCGCTGTGATGTCAATTTTAATCGCCTCAAGTATTCCCTCAGTCATAGCAGGCATATTTCTGCTTTGCGCAAATCCAAAATTATAGAGGTCAAGATAGTATTTTGGGATGATAATAGGAATGGTGTTGTCTTCAGGATTAAAAATCCACCCCTCCTTATCGACATCGACGAAATCATCAGGTACAGACTCAAAAAACAAGTCGGTTGAGAATCGTGCAACTCCCTGAATGTCAAACCCAGCCTTAACAACGAACTGGGATGGTGTGAAAACGCCCATTTTTTCAACAAATGGTTGTTCTTTAATATTGTCGATTTCCTCTTGAGAAAAGGTGTCGTCGTTTCCGAAGATAGAATTGAGCATACTAACTTCCTTATTGACAATCATATAATCTTCCCTCATAAAGCTGTCTTCACTGGAATAGACTGCATTCATGTCGTTATAAAACTGAATGCCGAGTAGTATGATTGCCATTCCGATAACATTTGCGAAGAAAAAACCGACAAATTGTGGAATGCTGATATGCTGACGAAGTAATTTCCAAATAAGGGACATAATTAGTTTTTATTCTTTAGTTTTTAGTTTTTGGGGGTTGAAGGGGTGAATAATAATTATTATATAAGATATGTCATAAATGGCATGAAAAGATTTAGAAAGACTCTAATCATCTGTTGATTACATTATCACTCACCACACAAATTCCCGAAAAACCTATTCTTAGAGTTTGAAGATATGATCATACTGTAATTCAAGTCTTTTTCCGATGCTGGTGACGATGACGGCCGCCCCTTGCCGTTTAGCTTCGGCAGAGATAATCTCAGCCATAACATCCGCATTCATGGAATCAAGGTGACTGATTGGCTCATCCACCATGATAAAATCAAAAGGCTGGCATAAAGCCCTAATAAGCGCGACCCTCTGCTGCTGTCCGAACGACATCTTATCGACAATAGCCTCCCGTTTATCATCGATACCCAATTGTTCAAACCAGGTCTCAATAGTTTTCTTATTCTGGAATTTCGTGATGTTGTTTTTTATAACCACATTCTCCCAGGCAGTGAGCTCAGGGAAAAGTCGTAGCTCCTGCCAAAGAAGTGAAAGTGTTTTCTTTCTGATATCCGTCCATTTTTTGATATTGAACGAGCTAATATCGACATCATCGAAAAGAATTTGTCCCTGATAATCCCTTCTGAAGCCATAGAGATAGCTCAGAAGAGATGACTTGCCAGTGCCGGAATTGGCTTCAAAGAGATAATTGCATCCTTTTTCGAGTTGAATCTGTTGTCTCCAGACTTCGCTATTCAAATCCTCGACTGATGCAAACACCTCCGGTATGGTATTGACAAGCGATATTATGTTCATGATGGTAGTATTAAGAGAAGAGATATTTCTAATTCATTAAGGTCTTCATCATGAGTCCGCTCATTTTAGTATAGAAGTCAAATAATGCATTTAAAACCCCTTGTTCCTTATTTTTCAAAGAGAAAGAGAGTGAACAACTATGCGCGTTGTTTGCTTTAAAGACAACCTTGTCGAAGGGGAATTCAATATCTTTCACCAAGTCCTTTGTCTCTTTGTCGAACTCGCTATCCATATAGGAATTAAACTTCTGATATACAGGCATGAGATTGAGACAAACATAGAAAATGGAATTCTTGATATCAGCAGCCTGTTCGTCTAGTATTGCATTTGTTTCAGCAAACGTTTTTTTGTAGTCGGTGTTTGGAGATGAGAAGAAGACATTCTTGTTATCCACGCCCCAATTCAGACTAAAATCGTCGTCGAGGAAAAGCGTATAGCTGTTCTTGTCGTTTTCTGTCATTTTCAGGTTCCAGTCTTTCATCTGCTCCTGCCAATAGTTTACATCCTTAAGGAAATCAGTATTGGCAGTTTTAGCCATTAAGACAAAACTTGTTGGTTCATCATTTGGCAGTTCAGGAATAACGATGGTCATGTCTCCATCAATAGACTTGATGATTTTCTGAATGTCAATTGCTCTGTCCATCATCATAAGTAGTCCATTCGTGTCGTCCATACTCTTCAATTTCTTCAAAGCTTCCTCACCTTTCATACCCGCTCCCATCCAAAGTAAGAAGTTTTCTGGTGCCTTTATGAAATCGCCATTGATTTTCTTGAAATTCTTATCTGCATCAATAAGAAGGTTCTGCGTCTTCTCATTATTACTGAAAAGCTCTCCATTGATATCAGCCTGCCCCTTATTCAGCACTAAACTGGTAAGCAAGTTTACATCCGCCGCCTTTACCCCTTCTGGGAGTAATTCAGTCAGGAAAGTCAAATCATTTTCCTGGAAATTCTTCAAGCTGGTGAATATCTGAACAGGTGCTTTATTAGCCTCCATCTTCTCAAAATTAGGAGTAGCCATAAAACTGTTTTCCTCGTCATTGTCAAACATCTTTTTCATGCCTTTCTCATTCACACCTCCGCAAATCAGCAAAGTGTTGCCATTATAAGCCACCTGGAAATCATCGATAATGGTAGTCCATCTGAAACCGTCTTTTTCTTTTGGCTTATCACATAAATGTTGTCTGTCCAGAATCTCAAATAAGTTGTCTAAATCGTCGTCGCTGCTCACCTTCATGGAAAGTCCGAACATGTTGTCTTCAGACACGAAAGCATAAATCGGCTCAGAGAAGTCAATTCCAGCAGATGCATCCCCGGAAACCATCTCGTTAATTTTGTCCTTGTCCTGTCCGTTGAACACCGCTCCCATCAACGATTTGAGATTGTCCATATCTTTTTCAGGAATATCAACATCAGCAAGCAGCTCCTTCAAATTGAAAGAAACCACGACACTTGCATCCTTAGGGATAACAATCTGATATTCATTGTTCGTACATGCGGCAAAAACAAGGCATGTGAACATTATCAACACGTAATACTTTAACGTTTTCATAATAAATAATTTACGATTTACTATTTACAATTTACAATTTATCTTGTTATTTGTTTGTTTTTAACTGATGTTTCTGAAGTTCTTAAAAAGATGATGACAGCTGGATTTGTGGACTGTCTTAGAATAATGTCTATGTGAAAAGATTCATGATGTGGACAGCCACAAGTGCCGCCGTCTCTGTCCTGAGTCTGCTGTCGCCGAGGCTGACAGGAAGAAATCCATGTTTTTCGGCGATAACTACCTCCTTGATGCTAAAGTCCCCTTCTGGTCCTATCAACACCAATGCTTTATCATCTGTAGAGAGAGACTCCCTCAAAAGAGCCTTCTCCTTAAGCACGATTTGATTATCAGATCCATAGCAATGACAAATAAACTTTTTTTCTTCCTTTACGCTATTAATAAAGTTATTGAAATCGGTCAAAGGGTTAATAATCGTTTTGAAAGGCTTTCTGCTTTGCTTCATCGCGGCGATGGAGATTTTCTCCATTCTGTCGGTATTGATCTTTTTTCTTTCCGAAAACTCGGTATTTAGAAAAGAAATTTCATCCACACCGATTTCCACAGCCTTTTCCACGAACCACTCTGTCCGGTCGATATTTTTAGTGGGTGCAAGCGCCAGATGAATCCACTTTTGAGTTGTTCTCTGGTGCTTTATTTCGTTTACGAGTTCAAATTTACAAAATTTCTTTGAGGAATCGACAATAATTGCGTCAAAAAATGCTCCCATGCCGTTCATCAGATGAATTTTGTCTCCTTTATTCAGTCTTAGCACCCTGACTGCGTGATTTAATTCCT
>JAEEGG010008802.1_pt1 | contig 22771 bp, 10 predicted proteins | sample 9134161 | NCBI WGS metagenome assembly JAEEGG01 (sample SAMN16246543, study PRJNA631951) | gut metagenome | biome: gut microbiome; feature: rumen; material: CR-attached | host: Bos | place: Iran: Karaj | collected 2018-10
ACTAAGGATCAGCAAACGGTGGTGGAAGCCCTCGGAGATGCATGGACGAACATATACCGATGTTTTCTTAAAAAATGATGTCGGTTTACAGGTATAGAAATAATCAATTTTAACTGCGGAATGTCGGCGATATGCTTTTTCTTCGAGCTGTTTACCCTTCGGTTGTTCTCAGATATCTGAGAGAATGTGATATAATTAACGGTAGTTTTTATATCGGGTGCATTTATGAACTTCAGCGTAAAGAAATTATTAGCTGCTCTGGCTGGCGGTATTCTGCTTTCCGGTTCGGCTTTTGCAGGTAATCTTGAAATTGGCAGACCTTATGTTCTCTATTATCTTGACGGGGGCAAGCCTGGCAGCGTGTTTAAGACTGATTCGTCTGTTTTTCTGTCAAAAGGTGCTCATCAGGTAGTAATCCGCTTTGAGGGGGCGTACCGCGATGCAGGTGATACCAAACTGATTTCAAGCGAGCCTGTTGTTATCAATATGCAGGTTCCTTCGGACGAAACAAACTATAAGCTGATGTTTAAATATCCGCGCAGTTATGCCAAGGCTCAGGAATATGTGAAGCATCCGACTGTGTATATTGTGGATGACAGCGGCGCTACTGTGGATGCAGAAATTTTTGTCCTGCCTCATCGTGACGGTCTGCAGATAGGACGTGACTATCTCAGAGAAATTAAGGAACTTGGCAAGGAATACAAGGGTGATCCTGAAAACGGAACTGAAAAGAGGGTTCTTGTAGATAATGCAAATGCTGCCACGGTAGGAACCCAGGCCAAACTGGATATTACTGACAGTGTCGTTTCTGATTCTGCCGCAAAACCGGCTCCTGCGGTAACCAGGGAGGAGGTCAAGTCAGCTGCCGAGTCTTTGAATAAGAGCCGACAGCAGACTCTGGAGCGTCTTAAGAAAATGTACGAGGAGGCAGATCCTAACGTACAGAAGGAATTCAGGGTATGGCTGGTTACCAAGTAGCAGGTCCGTCTCAGCTGGATAATTGAAGTAAAATCAACAGACCTGCATCCGGTGCAGGTTTTTTGATTTAAAAAGCTTTGCCGTTCCTTGTTAAGCTGAAGTCTGATCTGTTATGGAGCGTGAAGTTTTTTTTGAAGCATGATTGATTTCTTTTAGGTTTTTTCTGGTGTGTCTTGTAATATGAAATTTGTTGGAATATGTATGTCGGCGGCTGCTCTGATTTTTTCAGCTCCGTCAAATGCTTTAGATCTGAATCCAAAGGACGGAACATATGTTCTTGAAATCGGCGGGAAACAGTTTGGAATGGATTATTATTTCAATCTGAACAGCGGTGATGAGATAGAACTTCCAAGAGGCGAGTTTTCAATAGAAAACAATGATGAAGGCTTTATTGTGAGGGGATGTCTGTCTATTTACAGAGGCTCGAATATTGATATAAGACAGGTCTGCGGTGAGAATGGCGGATCAATATACTGCCGCACGGTTCCGGACTGGGTTGAAGTCAGCGGTCCCGAAGAGCTGGCCAGCGCGAAGGAAGTGATTGAGATTTATCTCAAACCTGAATCAGATGGTGTTCTTAAGCTGAAGGTTACTGATGACACGGGAGCATCGGGCGGACCTGTTGACAGCTTCAACCGGGAAAATAAATATGTGCTGGCAAAGGATCGTGCGTTAAAGTGCGTTTTTAATAACTGATTTAATCCGGCTTTCTCCGGTGATTTGTTAAAGGAGTCTTGTTATGAAGTTTAACGGCATTTTTTCTGCTCTGCTGCTTGGAACCTTGTTTTTTACATCTTCAGTTTTCGCGCAGGATCAGGAAGTCATGAAGCTGACCGGTGCCGCATATGAGGAGGATGCAATCAGCAGGTATCAGGCCTATGATGTTTTCAGGGCGGATGACGGAGAACCCCAGGTTGGTATCGTTTTTGCCCCTTCACAGCCTCTTCGCAATTTCAGGGTACTTGCACTGACATTTAAGGATGCCAATGACAGCGGGATCTTTTTTGACGAGAAGGAAATTTACAGGGCAGAAGAGCTGTCGGTCAGCAGACCGCTTCTTGTGCGTCTGACCTTTATGGGAGATATTCCGAATTACGGCATTTCATATGAGGGCAGCGACGGTAAGGTTCATAAATTTACTGTAGGTGAAAGCGGCATGGACGGCTCCCTTGTCCTCAGCCCCTTCAACTGATCCCGTGTTTTATAAAATTTGATAAAGCATATGCAGCTTTATTATTAACGTGCTGATTTTAAAATGAAAATCAGCACGTTTTAATTTTGAGCACTTTATTTTCAAATTGTGGTCCGTTCAATCTGACACTGATGCTTCCCGGTTTTCGGATCATGGTTAATTTCTCATAAGCAGCATGTCGCCGGATAATCGCCGGCTACGGATCTGCTGAAATAATCCTTTTCCTTAATCTGCCTCATGGTTTTTTCCGTACTCAGACCATACCAGGAATTCTATGACCAGGATCTGAAGATTCATGTTTCTTTCAGGTGCATAAATAAGATCAGCACATCCTTTGCTTTACACCGGGCTGCAGTTTACTAAAACTGCATAAAAAAGCCCCGGGAGACAATGGCTTATCCGGGTAAAACAATGAGATCCGTAAAGTCTGCGCTCACTGATCAGGGATCCCTTTGAACTTAACCCGCGGATATGTCATGAACAGGCATGATTTTGTAAAAAATCAAAAAGAGACAGAAATCTCTTAACCGATCTATATTCTGCTTTCATTTTTGGCTCTTAAAATCATAACTGCAACAAAGAAGGCAAGAATATACTGGTAGTAGAGTTCTGGAACAATATCCTTGCTGCTTATGCCCATGATGCCAGCAGCCACGAGAAGCTGTGCCCCGTACGGTATGATCCCCTGCATAATGCATGAGCATATGTCCATAAGTGATGCTGAAATTTTCTTTGATATGCCGAATTCTGTGCTGATTTCCCTGACAATAGGGGATGATGTGACAATGGCTACTGTGTTGTTGGCTGTTGCTACATCCATAAATGATGTCAGCAGTGCAATGCCGAACATTCCGCCTCTTTTGCTGTTGAAGTGTGTTTTTATGAACTGCAGTATCGTTTCAAATCCGCCGTGGACTTTGATGAGGGATGAAATCGAGGCAACCAGTATGGTGACAATCATGGTTTCAAACATGGCTGATGTTCCTGTTCCCAGCGACTCAAGAGCCGATGCGAATGTCAGCGTGTTAAAGCACAGACCTGAAATAAGAAACATCAGTATGCCAATCAGCAGGACAATAAAAACATTTAATCCCATGAGTGCAAGAATAAAAACAAGAAAGTACGGCAGAGCCAGGATATAGTTGAAGCTGTAGCTTTCAGCCTGTGTCACCTGAGCGTTCAGCGATACAGCTGTCAGTGTAACTACGGTTACAGCTGCGGCAGGAAGAACTATTTTAAGGTTGGTGATGAACTTGTCCTTCATTGCAACTCCCATGGTTTTGGTTGCTGCAATTGTGGTATCTGAAATAAATGACAGGTTGTCACCGAACATGGCGCCACCTATTACGCATCCTGCGCAGAGCGGTACGGAAATTCCGCCGTTCTTGGCGGCCATGAGGGCAATCGGCGCAAGAACAGTGATGGTTCCGACGCTTGTTCCCATGGCCATTGATATGATGCATCCTATAAGGAACAGTCCGAGTACGGCAAAATTTGCAGGAATAATGTTAAGCAGCATATTCGCCGTGCTGGCAGCTCCGCCGGATGCAGCGGCAATACCGCTGAATGCTCCTGCAAGAAGAAATATCAGAAGCATAATGGTTATGTTGGAGTCTCCTATTCCTCTGGCGCATACGTTGATTTTTTCATCAAAGGAGAGCTTTCTGTTCTGCAGGAATGCGACTGTCAGTGCAAAACCGAAGGATACTACAACCGAGGTTATGTAGAATCCCATTTTTCCTTCTATCGGACTGATGTATTCAAAATAAATTCCGCTGCCGAGATACAGGATCAGAAATATGAGGATCGGAAGCAGTGCGAACACATTAGGTTCCGGTCTGCCGTTCTTGTTTATGCTGTCTGTTTCGAGCTGTTCCTTCGTATAAGTCATAATTGTTTTTCCTGCTGTTAGCTTTATTTTTTGCAGATGGAATTATACACCGATCCGGCTGATGAATGCGGTGCAGAAGCTGCCTGTAATAAACAAGGAAAGGAAATTTATTCCGCATCATCTCATATGACACCGGACACAGAAGGCGTAGATTTTGATAAGCGCGGTTTTACCTGCATGCCTGAATATTAGGACCTGGCAGACACTCGGCCGGCATTCATATAAAACAGTCTGCTTCATGTGAAGGCTTTTTATAGGATCGGGCAGATGACTTTGAAAATCAGATACGGTTTATGTTTTAAACCATCAGTTTTTAATTCAAGTGGAAAAAAACACTGATATACAGTACAATAAGCAGAGTGTGCGTCGGTGATCCCATCAGATACCGGACAGCTCATGATCAGATAAAAATTATTTTTTTGGAGGCTCAATTGGCTCATTCTGCACTACTTGTGTTGGAAGATGGCACAGTATTTAGGGGTGTTTCAATAGGTGCTGACGGTTACAGTGTAGGCGAGGTTGTATTCAATACAGCCATGACCGGATATCAGGAAATCCTTACTGATCCGTCATATACCAAGCAGATTGTAACCCTTACCTATCCCCATATCGGCAACTACGGTATCAACCCGGAAGACGAGGAATCAAATAAAATCCACGTTCAGGGACTTGTGATCCGCAACCTTTCGGCAATCACTTCAAATTTCAGAAGCAAAGAATCTCTTTCAGACTACCTTAAGAGAAACAACGTGGTAGGCATCGCCGATATTGATACGCGCAAGCTCACCAGAATATTAAGAACCAAGGGTTCCCTTTCCGGCTGCATTCTCGCAGGTGATAATCTTGACGCCGATGCCGCTTTTGAAAAGGCAAAGGAGTTCCCTGGACTTAAGGGAATGGATCTGGCCAAGGAGGTTACAACACCAACTCCTTATGAATGGAAGCTCAAGAAATGGGAACTCGGTACTGGTTGTGAGACACAGGACGGTGCTGAATGCAGATTCAATGTAATCGCCTATGATTTCGGCATCAAGCATAATATTCTGCGAATCCTCGCCTCCTGCGGCTGCAGGGTCACTGTTGTTCCGGCGCAGACTCCTGCTGAGGATGTGCTTGCCATGGATCCGGACGGTGTATTTCTTTCAAACGGTCCCGGTGATCCGGCGCCGTGCGACTACGCCATAAACGCCATCCGCACGTTCCTTGATAAGGGTGTGCCTCTTTTCGGCATATGTCTCGGTCATCAGCTTCTTGCTCTTGCTTCCGGTGCAAACACCGTCAAGATGGGGCACGGACATCACGGTGCCAACCATCCGGTGAAGAATCTTGAAACCGGCAGAGTTATGATCACCAGTCAGAATCACGGCTTTGCTGTCGATGACACTTCCCTTCCGGAGAATCTCAAGGTCACCCACCGTTCTCTGTTTGACGACACGGTGCAGGGTATTGAAAGACTTGACAGACCGGCCTTCGGCTTCCAGGGACATCCTGAGGCAAGTCCTGGTCCGCATGATGCCGAGCCTCTGTTTAATCATTTTATCGAATTAATGAACAACTATCGCAATAGGGCAAAATAATGTCAAAACGTACTGATTTGCATAAAATTCTGATCCTCGGAGCCGGTCCTATTGTTATCGGACAGGCCTGTGAGTTTGACTACTCCGGAGCTCAGGCCTGCAAGGCACTGAGGGAAGAGGGATATGAAGTTGTACTGGTTAACTCCAATCCGGCAACAATTATGACTGATCCGGAAATGGCCGATTCAACCTATATCGAGCCGATTCAGTGGGAAGTCGTTGAAAAGATTATTGAGAAGGAACGTCCTGACGCAATCCTTCCTACCATGGGCGGACAGACCGCTCTTAACTGCGCTCTTGATCTTGAAAATCACGGAGTACTCAGGAAGTACAATGTAGAGATGATCGGTGCCACCGCGGATGCCATTGACAAGGCCGAGGATCGCGACAGATTCGATAAGGCCATGAAGTCCATCGGTCTGGAATGTCCTAAATCAGGCATAGCCCACAATATGGTTGAAGCATGGGAAGTTCAGAAAAAGGTTGGATTCCCCTGCATTATCAGACCTTCCTTTACCATGGGCGGTTCAGGCGGCGGTATAGCCTACAACCCTGAGGACTTTACTGAAATCTGCCAGCGCGGTCTGGATCTCTCTCCTACAAACGAACTCCTGATTGATGAGTCGCTCATCGGCTGGAAGGAATATGAGATGGAGGTTATCCGCGACAGGAATGACAACTGTATCATTGTCTGCTCCATTGAAAACTTCGATCCGATGGGAATCCATACCGGCGACTCTATTACTGTTGCGCCGGCCCAGACCCTTACCGACAAGGAATACCAGATTATGCGTAATGCATCACTGGCTGTTCTTCGTGAAATCGGTGTTGAAACCGGCGGATCCAATGTTCAGTTCGGTATCAATCCTGAAAACGGACGCATGGTTATCATCGAGATGAATCCGCGCGTGTCCCGCTCCAGCGCCCTTGCTTCCAAGGCTACCGGTTTTCCGATTGCCAAGGTCGCAGCAAAGCTTGCCGTAGGCTACACTCTTGACGAACTCAAGAATGACATTACCGGAGGTCTTACCCCGGCGTCCTTCGAACCTTCCATCGACTATGTGGTAACCAAGGTCCCCCGCTTTAATTTTGAAAAGTTTGCCGAGGCCGATGATCGCCTGACCACCCAGATGAAATCCGTAGGCGAGGTTATGGCTATCGGACGCAGCTTCCAGGAGTCCCTTCAGAAGGCTCTCAGAGGTCTTGAAATCGGCAAGACCGGCCTGGATCCTGAAATTGATTTCTCCGCACCTGAAAGCGAGTATGATCATAAGATTGTTCATGAACTTCAGAGCGCCGGCTCTCACAGAGTATGGTACATTGCCGATGCATTCCGTTCAGGCTTCACGGTAGACGAGGTTTTCGACAATACCAAAATTGACCGCTGGTTCCTCATTCAGATTAAAGAACTTGTGGATCTTGAAAATGAAACCCAGCAGAGAGGTCTCAGCCGTCTTGATGCCGGCTATCTCAGACTCCTTAAGCAGAAGGGTTTCTCCGACAAGCGCATTGCCAAGCTTTTGGATATTTCTGAAAACGAGGTCCGCAAGATCCGCGAGCGCTGGAACATTCTGCCTGTATATAAGCGTGTTGATACCTGTGCTGCAGAGTTTGCAACCGGAACCGCCTATATGTACTCCACCTATGACGAGGAGAATGAGGCGTGTCCGACAGATCGCGAGAAGATCATGATCCTCGGAGGCGGTCCTAACCGTATCGGTCAGGGTATAGAGTTTGACTATTGCTGCGTTCACGCCGCTCTGGCATTGAAAGAGGACGGTTATGAGACAATTATGGTCAACTGCAACCCTGAGACAGTGTCTACGGACTATGATACCTCTGACAGACTTTATTTCGAGCCTGTCACCCTGGAGGATGTGCTTGAAATCTGCAGAGTTGAAAAGCCGAAGGGAGTAATTGTTCAGTTCGGCGGTCAGACTCCGCTTAAGCTCTCCCGCCAGCTCGAAGCTGCCGGAGTTCCTATTATCGGAACAAGTCCGGATGCCATCGATCGTGCGGAAGACCGCAAGCGCTTTCAGCAGGCTATAGATCGCCTCAAGCTTCTCCAGCCTAAGAATGCGACTGTAACAACTCTTGAGCAGGCAGTGTCCCAGGCCGAAAAGATTACATATCCATTGGTTGTAAGACCTTCATATGTTCTCGGCGGCCGCGCCATGGAAATCGTTTATGACGAGACGGATCTGAGAAGATATTTCAATGAGGCGGTTCAGGTTTCAAATGAGTCTCCTGTTCTGCTGGATCACTTCCTGGACAAGGCTACCGAGGTTGATGTGGATGCTGTCAGTGACGGTGAAAATACTGTTATCGGCGGTATCATGGAGCATATCGAGCAGTGCGGTATTCATTCCGGAGACTCTTCATGCTCTCTGCCTCCGTTTACTCTGTCTGAGGATATTCAGAACAGACTGCGCGATCAGGTATACAGACTTGCCAAGGAGCTCGGCGTTATCGGTCTGATGAACACCCAGTTTGCAGTCCGCGGCAATGACATTTACATGATTGAGGTCAATCCGCGCGCAGCCCGTACTGTTCCGTTTGTATCAAAGGCTACCGGTGTTCCTCTTGCAAAGATTGCAGCAAGGATCATGGTGGGCAAGACTCTTGCGCAGCAGGGTTTCACCCGTGAGGTTATTCCTCCTTACTTCAGCGTGAAGGAGGTTGTGCTTCCTTTCAACAAGTTCCCTGGAGTTGATCCGCTTCTCGGACCGGAAATGAGATCCACAGGCGAGGTTATGGGCGTGGGCAATGACTTTGCCGAGGCTTATGCCAAATCGCAGCTTGGATCAAATACGGTTCTTCCTAAGGGCGGAAGAGCTCTGCTTTCTGTAAGAAAGTCAGACAAGGAGAGACTTCCAAGTCTCGGTGCCGAACTTATCCGTAACGGCTTCACCATTGATGCCACCCGCGGTACAGCCAGGATCCTTAAGGAAAACGGCATTCCGTGCAATTCGGTTAACAAGGTTTACGAGGGACGTCCGAATATTCTCGACTTCATCAAGACCGGTGCTTATGATTTCATCATCAACACCACCGAGGGCAGAAGATCTATAGAGGATTCAAAGCAGCTCAGACGCAGTGCTCTGCAGTTCAAGGTCGCCTATACGACGACTATGAATGCAGCATTTGCTACATGTCTTGCCATGAGGATCGATGAGAAGAAGGAGGTCAGATCCCTTCAGTCTCTGCATAAGATGATTTCCAGATAGAAACAGGTTTGTTCTGATGCCGGAGTTTGCATAATTCCGGCTTTTTTTTCTTTTGGATTTATAAATCCGCTGTGCAGTTTTTATGCTTATGCCTTTTTGTGCTTTTTAGTATTTTTGTTTTATTTAAAGTTTTGGTTTTTTGAAATAAATGAAAGAAAAAGATTTTGTTCAGTCGCTGGAAGTTTTTTTGGATAATATCGACGGCTGGGTGTGGGGCATTCCGATGCTTGTCCTCATTCTTGCCACCGGTATTATTCTTACTCTTTCCTTGAAGGGTATTCAGCTTATCAGGCTGGTGCGTGCGGTTAAACTTGTGTTCGCACCTCATAATAATGCCACAGGCAAGGGTGATGTTTCTAGCTTTGCCGCACTCTGTACCGCTCTTGCCGCCACCATCGGTACCGGTAATATCGTGGGTGTTGCCACTGCCGTCAGCATCGGCGGACCGGGAGCACTGTTCTGGATGTTTGTGGCAGCCTTTTTCGGTATGGCTACCAAATATGCGGAATGCCTTCTTGCTGTAAGATATCGTGAAATCGATTCCAACGGCAACTATGTGGGCGGACCGATGTACTATATCAAAAACGGAATCGGACCGAGATTCGGCAGGACTGCCAAAGTTCTTGCCGTTATGTTCGCGGTTTTCGGAATTATGGCCGGATGCCTCGGCATCGGTACCTATACCCAGATAAATTCGGTGGTTGAAGCAGGTGTGGCGCTTAACTGCGATCGTATTATTACTGCTTCGGTGGTAACTTTGCTGGTGGCTGCAATTACTTTCGGCGGACTTAAATATATAGCAAGTACAGCTAAGAAGGTGGTGCCTTTCATGGCTCTTGTTTATATTGTCTGCTGTACAGTTGTAATGTGTCTCAACTTCTCTGAGATCCCTGATGCGATAATGCTTATTGTACAGTCTGCATTCCAGCCGGCTCCTGCGATCGGAGGTTTTGCCGGCGCCACTGTCCTGATGGCTGTTCAGAAGGGTATTTCACGAGGAATCTTTTCTAATGAGGCTGGTCTCGGATCCGCTCCTCTTGCCGCAGCCTCTGCCAAAACCGATTCTCCTGCAGAGCAGGGTCTTATCAATATGACCGGAACTTTTCTTGATACTATGATCATTTGTATGCTAACCGGTATCACTCTTGTTCTGACCGGTGCATGGACTTCAACCGAGACGGGCGTTGCCATGACAACTCTTGCATTCTCACATGCTCTCGGCACTACTGTCGGTACTTACTTTATCAACATCAGTCTGATGCTTTTCGCCTTTACAACAATTCTGGGATGGAATTTCTATTCGGAAAGATGTGTAATTTATCTCTTTGGTGTAAAGGGTATCAAGCCATTCAGAATCATCTATCTGGCCATTGTTGCTTCCTATATCCTTATTGTTGCGTATATGGATCTCACCAACGCATCTCAGAAGGCTGCAATTAATTCTGTATGGATTATTGCTGATATCGCAAACGGTCTTATGGCTCTTCCTAATCTGATTGCACTTCTGCTTCTGCGCAAGGATATTGTCCAGGAGACTAAGAAGTATATTGAACAGCGCAGGGCGTTGAACAAAGAGAAGAAAATGAGTGATCAGCAGGGCGGTACTGATGAGAGAAGTGTTTTGAGTACGGCTGAGGGCAATCAGACTCGCAGTGAGTAAGTAGTTTTTCTTTATTACAAGTGAATCCCCGGTTGTTGCATTATGTAACTCTGGGGATTTTTTTGTGACAGGTGTCATTACAAAATTATTGGATGTTGGTAAGGTAGAATCAATTAAGTCATAATACTGTTAAAAATAGTCATGATAGATAGATTATGCAATATTGATGTTTAAAAAATTACTTTGAGTATTTATTATAACCGTATCTTAACAGATTATTTTTATTTATGTATTTAGTTGTAACTTTGACTACTATATTTTGTATTTATATATATAGTGATGCTACAGATAATTTATCTGAAGGATTAATAAGATATTTATGACTTCAATTTATGTATTTGTTAAAATTTTTTTATGAATAGCTTTTCGATTGTTGTCAATTGTTTTTTCAAATACGATACTAAAGCATTAGAGTCTTATGAGCAATTCTTCTTTTACTAGATCGTGGTTATTTTGTGACTAGTTAATTAGTGCTTGACGAACATATTTTTTCTCTTACCTAAAAATGTGTATTTAGTAAAATTTTTCTACAATGATTAATTGTATCGCAGATACTTCTCTATTAAGTAAATACATTTATATACACAGCAGAATTATTAAAAATTTGCAAAAGTTATGTTACTTTTCTTTGATGTCGTAGTTAATTAGTAAGTGATTAGTTCAATATATTTATATAACTACAATTAAGGGTTCATCTAGGTGAGGGACAAGGTCATGGATAATTCCTATATGATAGAGAAAATGAATACTTTCATGTGCAAGTTGGCTGATGTTATGAAAGGCTGGTTAGGGAACCGGCTACCAAAACTTACTGATGATTGGTGGAATGACTTGGTTTACAACAATCTTTTACAATCTCAAAGAGAGCAAATATCTCAAAATCATATAAGTGATTTGAACAGTCTTGATTTAATTGCGTTACTTCATGTGTTCGATCTTAACTGGATTAATATTACTAACTCCTGGTTTGTAAATACTAATGTGCGTCAGAAAGTTAAAGATATGATGGTAGTTCGAAATTCATGGAATAATATATCATCCAAAGAAATATCTAGAGAAAAGATTATTGATGATGTAGAGATTATCATTGAATTGATGCAGTCATTCGATGCCAAGATGAGTGAAACAAAGGATATGGAGCAATTTATTGCAGATGTTGAGGATGACAAGGATTTTCACGAACAGTTTCTATCTAACAATACTCTGAATAGAGGAGATCCAATAGTTAATTCACCAGAAAGTAATATTATTCCAGGAAGTATGGTAGCGCTAGTCAGTGATCCTTCAAAGATTGGTGCTGTCATAGCTGTTGATAACAACAAGTATACTTTATGGATTAATAATAATACACAAACCTTTTATCGTGAGCAAATTCGATTATTAGTTCCAAAGTCTGGAACCAATCATCTTGAACTATCAAAAGTTAGAGCCTTGCTTACGGCTTATCAGATTAACAATCCGAGTTCTAGTAATTTGTACTCATTGAATTCTGCAAGAATTGATTTTGTTCCTTATCAGTTTAGGCCGGCATTAAAAATGATAAAATCCGAAGCTCAACGTCTTCTGGTTGCAGATGATGTAGGTGTCGGTAAAACAATAGAGGCTGGACTTATCTTAAAAGAAATGGAGGCTCGATCTAGTATTAATTCGGTGCTTATTATTTGTCCAAGGCCTTTGATTGTGGAGCGAAAATGGGTACTTGAGATGAAGCGATTTGATGAGAATTTCACTCAATTAGATGGTAAAGAATTGCTTGAGTGTATCTTTGAAATGGAGCGCGATGGTGAGTGGCCCGAGAGACACAAGAAGACAATTATTCCGTATTCCTTATTCAGAGAAGATTTACTGGAAGGGATAAAATCCAAGACAAAGGAAAAGAGACTACTGCAAAAAGGTCTGTTACAGTTGGATCCGATTCCGCATTTTGATCTTGTTATCGTGGATGAGGCTCATAACATTCGCAATTCAAGTACATGGGCTTATAAAGGAGTTGAATTATTAACAAGATCTGCAGATGCAGTTTTATTCTTAACTGCTACTCCTCTTCAGAATAGCAATACAGATCTTTTTACTTTGCTTAATTTGTTAAGACCTGATGTTGTACTCGATAAAGAAACTTTCAATAGCATGGCAGAGCCAAATGTTTATATCAATAGATTGCTTCGTGTTGTTCGTAATCAAGAAAAAGGATGGCAGGAGATAGCAAAAGAGGAACTATCTCATGTCCTTGAAACAACTTGGGGATGTAATGTAATCCAACATAATCCAAATTTTGTTCGTATTAGTAATTTGTTAGAAAAGAGGGAAATTACAAGAGAGAAAAAAATTGAATTATTAGCCTTAATAGAGGGTCTGCATTCCTTTAATAATTTGATTACAAGGACAAGAAGAAGAGATATAGAGAATTTTTGTGTTCGTCATACCCAGACCATTAAAGTCTCTTTTACTCCTTCGCAACAAGCTTTATATGATGCTCTGATCGATTTTGAGACCAATTTCTTAAAGTTTATGCATGGAAGCAGATCTGTTAGGTTCATGATGTGTACTATCATGAGACAGGCTGCTAGCTGTATTTACGGTTTGGTTCCTTTTATAAGTGATATCATTAACAAGAAGTTATCGCAGATTCAAGAAAATGGTGAATTGTATGAGGATGATGTCGAATTGAATTCTGATTTGAATAATTCAATTTCTAAACTTCATGAAGAATTATCAAAGCTTTCTGTTAATCTTTCGAAAGAAGATCCGAAAATTGAAAAACTATACAAAGTTATCGCTAAGAAACAAGAAGAAAAGAACAATAGAGTTATTTTGTTTAGTTCATTTCGACATACTCTTGAATATGTTAAGCGGCATCTTGAATCAAATGGTTATAGAGTTGCACAGGTTGATGGTTCAGTTCCAGATGAAGAAAGATTCCAAATTCGTGAAAGGTTTTTTATGGGGAGAGATAGAGATGAAGCTATAGATGTTTTGCTTTTTTCTGAAGTCGGATGTGAGGGTTTGGATTACCAGTTTTGCGATACCATGATCAATTATGATCTACCATGGAACCCAATGAGAATTGAACAGAGAATTGGTCGTATTGATCGCCGCGGACAACAAAGTGAATCAGTCAGAATTTACAACATGATTACGGACGGAACGATCGATGCGGTTATTCATGATAGGTGTTTATCAAAAATTGGAGTGTTTGAGGCTAGTATAGGAGATTGTTCAGAAATCCTTGGAGATATTAGTGAGCAGATTTTTAAAATAATGTTTGATCCGAGATTGACAGAGGAAGAAAGAAAACAAAAAATCGAAAAGATGGCTGATAACGAGATTATGAAGGTTCAAGAAATGAACCGTCTAGAGCAGGAAGAAAAATCCTTATATGGATTTGATCTTTCTAGTTATATTCAGAATATGAATGTTCAGAATGCAGAAAGTGTGTGGATATCTCCTAAAAGTATTAGCAATCTTGTAGACACATTCCTTACCGATTTTTTGGGCGAGGGAGAATATATTCGTATCAATAAAGGTAAAGAAATTGGTACGATGTCAATTAGCGTTGAGAATAAACAACGCCTTATGGCTGATTTTAGAAAACTAGGTTTGGTAAATTCTAATAATGCTTCTAAATTATGGAATGCTTATCTTAAATCCACTTATTCAAAACAAAAAATTACATATGACGCTAAAACTGCTAAGGATAATAATAACATAGCTTTTCTAACGCAGATGCATCCATTAGTTTTACAAGCAGCAAAGCATGAAAGTGAGAAACTTCCCTGTGAAATAGGTATTAGTGTATCAAATGATTCAATATCATCAGGAGATTATGAATTCCTTATTTATGCTTGGAAGTATGTTGGATTTCGTCCAGATATTAAATTAATTGTCGTGAGTGATAATGATACTGTACGTGACAGTATTTTAGAATTTATGCAATATGCTTCAGATTATTTTTTTAGTGATGATTGTCATTCAGTTAAGTGGGATTTTTTGGAGCAAATCCAATATGAGAAATGGCAAAAAGCAAAAAGTGATTACAGTAGTCTTGTTAAAGAGGAATGTGATTTTCGTTTTGAACAATTAAAACAGACAACTAAAAAGAGAGAAATAATTCTAAAATCTCAGATTGAGAATGCTACAGATGATCGGATTCTTCGTATGAGAATTTCACAACTTGAAAAGCTGCATAATCATTACGAGGAACATAAGAAGTTATTAGAAAAAGTAGTTCAGAAGGCTGATATTCATACTCAACGTTTAGTTAGGGGTGTTTTGCATATAGAGTAGGGTACGATATTGTAAACATCTTGGATAAAGGGAGTAACTTCATGGGGAAAATCGATTACAAATCCATAAACAGGCAGAATAAGGACGAATGGAAGGCTCTTACAAGGAATCCTCAAAAATACGAAGCTCTGTTGGCTGGTCATTATTCAGATACTAATCACTTTATCTATGAATTACTTCAAAATGCAGAAGATGCCTTTAATAACGATACAGGCGATTATGCGAGCAAAGTTGTTATCGAATATTATTCTAACAAACTTGTTTTTTATCATAATGGAAAACCTTTTGATGAAGCTGATGTACGTGGTGTATCGTCTTTGCTTATGGGTACTAAAGATAAGGATGATGCTCAAGCCATTGGACGTTTTGGTATGGGCTTTAAATCTGTTTTCAAATATACATACCAACCAGAAATTTACTCCGATACTGAAGCTTTTATGATAAAAAATTACTTGCTACCGGTTGAGATACCTAGAGGTTGGGACTGTGATGCAGAAAAAAAATCAATTATATGCAAATTATCTGAAAATCGATTAATCATGCCTTTTGAGAGAGAGAGACATTTGACAAAAATTGTAATTCCTTTTCTAAAGTACGGAAAGGATGGAGAACCTACTGCAATTTCTGGTAATGATATATTAAAGAAATTAGAGGAACTCAATGGTGAAATATTGCTATTTCTAAATCATATAAAATCTCTTTATTGGATCGATAAGGAAACAGGAAATTTTTCATATATTACACTAAACCATGATAGGAAGGACGAAAAACTAATCACATGCCACATGGAAAGTACTAATAGTACTAATCAAAAGATATCAACTTATTTAAAATTTAAAAAAGTTTTTGAACATCAGAATATGAAAAATGCTGAAGTTAGCGTTGCTTATAAGCTTAATGCTAGAGTTGATAATATTAATGAACTTCAAAATTCATATATATGTGTTTATTTTCCTACGCGCGATGAGACAAATTTACCTTTTTTGATTCACGGATCATTTGAAACAGCTGTTTCTAGAGAAAAACTCATGTCTCCTTCATCATTTAATGATGATTTATTTGATAAGTTAGGAGATTTAATTGCCGAATCAATGAAAGAACTTGCGAAAAAAAAGTTAATTACTCAAGCTTTCTTGCGTAAGAGTATTATTGCTGCATTTAAGGATGAAGAAGAGAACAAGACCATTCCGGGTTTGAAAGAGAAAGTTACTGACATAATTAGTAAATATGGTTTACTTCCAGATAAAAATGGTACTTATAGAAAACCGATTGAGATGCAAATACCTGTTCCGTTTCGTTTGGGTGATTTTGTTGATAAACCTTTATTCTATAATACTATGGAAGATACAATATTCGTTGCATTTAATAATGAGAACGAAACTAATTTTAATCTCTATTTCTGTTGGCTTTTAGATGATTTAGGTATGAAATTATTTAAACTTTCAGATTTCGCTGAGAGGTTAAGATATCATAAAATGAAAGCTGATCATATTTCAGAAGAATGTATAAAAACACTGTGTATTTTTTATAATTTTTTATCTGATTATAGAGAATCTATCTATAACACTGGCCTTTCATACACACGAAGTGGCCCTTATGAAAATATAATTCGTAATGATTTGAAACATGCATGGATAACCCTAAGACAATCTCCGATTATTCTTAACAGATTAAATAAACTAGTCCCAGCTGAGTTTGATAAAAAGCCTGCTATTTATTTAAGCTCATCAAGTGAGTATAAGAATGTAGTTCGTTCTAAACTTGTTGATATAAATATAGCTGAATCATATAAAGTTGTTTTGGAAGATGGATTTAATATCCAGGAATTTAATAATTTTCAATATGTAAAGGAAAAAATAATTAAAAAGTATATAGAAATAGATAGATGTATTGGTTTTGAAAACCCTGACGCTTTCACAAGAGAATATGTTGATGATTTAAAACAAATCTTTGCATTGAATAAGCAACAGGATGTTACTGAAATACAAAAATTACTCAAAAAAGCATACATCATTAAGATTAAACCTCAAAATGATGAGAAAACAATTTATTTTGGCTGTCCAGGTGAATGTTATGTACCCATTTCAAAGGAACATATAGATTTAGACTTGTATTACAGCCCTTTTCCTAAAAACGAACTTAAAGATACAGATAAATTTTCTCATAGAAATAATCATGTTTTTAACTTGAATGCGATTGACACTAAATTTTATGAAGAAAACGGAATTGAAATCACTTTACTATCAAATTTAGGTTTAATATCTTCCCCAGTTGATGAAGGAAGACGTTCATGTTCTGTTGGTTACGGTGATAATTATTGGGTTGCAGAAGGAGAGTATTGTCCTGAACTCAAGATAGAATTTCTTGAAGAAAATTTAAATTATATAGCTGAATGTTATGAAGATAAGCTTGCCCAACTTAAGTCTGCCGAAATTTTGAAGTTGCTTCTTGTTATTGCGAATAAATTGCAGGGCAAGAAAAGTCTTGGTAGACGACATTGTCATATTAGTGAACTAGAAAGCGCTGATATTCTTACAAAAGTTATACTTGAATATAAATGGCTGTACGACAAAGAATTGAAAATTCACAAGTCGAATGAAATGTCATATTTTGACTTAAACACTAATATATATCGAGATATTACTTTAAATAAAACTGCGTTTTCAATATTAGGTTTTGTAGAGAAAGAAGCTGATGAAGTAAATGATACATTTAGGATGGCCTCAAATCTTAATAAACAAAATAAGCTCATTCTTTTCCAACGGTTGGCTAAGGAGTTTAGGTTTCATGTGTCAGAAGAGAACTTGATTGGTGATGATCCTAATGACGATGAAAGCGAAGATGATTTTTTTGATCCGAATACTTGGAGAGATACTAGTTTCCCTCTGAGAAAGATAAAAAACTTAGAATATTTAATAAATCATGTTCAACAACAGTTTTATTTTGCGGATCCTATAACTTATAAAACTGTTTTAAGAAGCATTCGTATAAGTAAAAATGCTAATTTTGACAGATCGTATTCTATCGGCATGTATACAAATTCTAGTAATTTGATTTTTTGTCAAATGTGTAAAAATCCTAATCGTTTTATTGATGTTGTTCAGATTGCGAATTTTGGGATAGAAATGCCTCAACTTAATCTGTGTTTATGTAGGGAATGTTCGGCAAAATATCATGCAATGTGTAATAAAAATAAAGAAAACTTTGTAAAAGATTTTGTTAATGAATTAGAAAAGTATGATATTCATAATTCTGAAGACTGTTCAATTAAATTTAATAAAGAAATTACTCTTCATTTCACTCATGTCCATATTGCAGAGATACAAGAAATTTTCCGATTGATTAAAGAATATGGTTTACCAAACAAAGACTAATGGAAATAGATAATATGGAATTATGGTTCTTTACAAATTCCTGTTGGACGACATTGAATAGATGACTGAACTTTGATTGGAGAATTCTTGTCAGTAAAAATTGCATCGCAGGGATAACGCAGGTAACTGTACAGACGACAATTTTTGAGTTTAATAGGTTAGATGATGGCATGCTGACGTGATAGCAAATGAGCATATTTCTAAATTCTTGCAAATAGTTATTTAATGTTGATTAGTTCAGCTTATTTGGAATAAGTCATTCTAAATATTTCCAACTCTATTTTGTAAAGAGCTAAAATAATTAAAAATTTTTACTTCCCATGGTTTTAGTATCTATCGAGTTTATTGTTAAACTTAGTGATATTAATTTTATATTTTTTTGTGTGCTTTAAATTCAATGTAATTCGTATTGTAGAATTGGAGTGTGAATATGGCTCAACATATATCGGTTAGGATACCTTGGCATGATGATGGATGGAAAGGAAATGTTTGCTTGTTTCCAAAAGAAAATAATTCATGTCTTAGGCTAAGAAATATTTACGAAAATCGTAATGATGCTGAAGAAACTGATTGTTGTGGTCAGTGCATGGTAGGATTGGAGTGCAAACTGCCGTGCATTGGTGAAGGCTCTGCTTTTATGTCTGATAAAACTCTTATTAAGCGCGTTAATCATCCGTACAAAAAATCTAGTTCTGCAACACATGGTCATTTTCTTGAAACTGAGATCGAATATCCCGCATATTCTTTTCCAACGCGTCCTTTCGCCTGGCTCATGAAGAACAAAATTCCAACATTACATGATACCTATGGAATCAAAATAGATAATGATAAAGAGCCTCAGCTTAGTTTTAAAACGGATTGGATCCAATCAAGAGATAATCATAAAGCTATTTTTGATTATTTCTATGGTGATGTAGTCCCTGATAAATCTCTGGTAGTAGCTTATGCCAAGCAGGTGCCATTTGTTGAAGATCACCGTAGAGTAATTGTCGGAATGGGACATGTTAAGAGAATTGTAGAAGCTAAAGAATATGAACATACAGATGAGAAACCACTTCGCTCTCTTACGTGGGAGACACATATATGTCACTCTATAAGACCTGACCATAGTGATGGTTTTGTTATTCCTTATCAACAGATGATGAGATACGCAGAAGAACATCCCGGTTTTGATATTAATGAGATAACAGTTTTTGCTCCAGATGATTCTTTTGCTGAGTTTTCTTATGCTACTGAGCATGTAAGCCATGACGCGATGATCGATGTGATTCTTTCGAGTATTAAAGCTTTTGAAAAGATCAATGAGTGCTTAGAAGATGACTATTCAAATGTTCTAGATTGGTTAAATGCTCGACTGGTAGAAGTTTGGGAAGATCGTGGAGCATTCCCTGGACTTGGACCGATGCTTTGTGCGATGGAAGTACCAATGGGGGTTCTAATATCAAAACAATTAAAAGAACAGTTATCTAAAGATGTTGATATTTGGAATGTTGTTGATGTTATTTTTGATACACCTGAAAAGGTGCTTACAACGGATTTGGCAGATAAAATTACTCCAATTGTGAAAAAAACATGGAAAACAATGTCTTATGAAAGAAAGACGTTGTTTAGATTACTTTCACGTATGTCATTAAGTATTGATCAAGCTAAAATTATTTTTAATGAAAATGAAAGGCTGCATAGTCATATTAATTGTACTGATCGGGATATTATTGAAAATCCTTATATAATCTATGAACAAACGAGATTAAAACAAGATGATCTTCTTGTTTCTGTTAAAAAAATCGATAGAGCTGTATTCCCTGTGCCTGCAATAGCAGAAAAATATCCATTGGATGAACCATCTAAGCTCACATCTGATAATGATGAAAGACGTATTCGCGCAATTGCTGTGTCTGTTTTGGAAAAGGTTGCAGCAGATGGTAGTACTATTATGTCTTGTACTAACCTATCTGATGTTATGAGGGATCTTGCTTTAGAGCCAAAGTGTGCGGTTACTCCTGATATTCTTAGGGCAGTCGAGTCGTTTATGAATCGGGAGATATTAAAGTTTAAGATGAAGGACGGAACTGAGTATTACAAACTAGTTCGTTTTAAGTTGTTTGACGACATTATAGAAAATTGTATTAGCAGACGGATTAATGCTCCTAAGCTTAAATTAGATGCAGATTGGAGAGCTTATCTTGATTCAAAATTCCAAGAAGTGGATGAGAAAACAGGAGAAGTTCTACCCATATCTATGCAAGAAGAAAGGGCTAGACAAGAAAAAGCTGCTATTCTGACAGTTCTGGCACAGTCTAGAATATCTGTTCTTGTTGGTGATGCTGGTACAGGAAAGACTACGGTTCTTTCGGTGTTGTGTAGCCATGAGAATATTAAAGCTGGAGGTGTGCTGCTTTTAGCACCAACGGGAAAAGCAACTGTTCGTTTACTTGATAGTATGGGAGAAGAGGGGGAAAAATTTACAGCTCTTAACATTGCTCAATTCCTGGTTCGTAGCAAAAGATTCAATTTTAACGATAAGATATACGTTCTTTCAAATGAAGACGCTGGTGCAGTACCTGAGACTGTTATTATAGATGAGTCTTCTATGCTGACGGAAGAGATGTTCGGAGCTCTTATACAGTCACTAAAAAAAGCAAAGAGAATAATATTTGTTGGTGATCCAAATCAACTTCCTCCGATAGGAGCAGGAAGACCTTTCGTAGATCTTGTATACATGCTTAAGATGAATTTAAAATCTGATTTTCCGCGAGTTTGTGCAAATTATGGTGAATTAACTGTAAACCGTCGTCAAAAGACTGATAATATCCGTATGGATGTTCGTTTATCAAGGCTTTTTTCAAATTCTGTAGAACATTTGGATGAAGATGTTATTGCGGATATTATCCGCGAAGGAAGTTCTAATATTGAATTTGAACAGTGGTCAACTAAAGATGAATTAGAAAATAAACTACTTGCCATTATGGCAAAAGAAGTTGGAATGAGAGGTATTGACGATCAGAAAGGATTTGATCATGCACTAGGAGCAATATTTAATAATAATTCAACTTTCTTTAATTTAGGAGCTGCCAAATATGTAGATAATTGGCAGATTTTGGCTCCAGTTAGAAATATGCCTCATGGTGTTATGAATATAAATCGTTTGATTCATCTGAAATATAGAGAGAATTTTTTAAAAATCTCTAGGCTTAGGGGAATATATAAGAAAATTTCTAATAGTCTTGGTCCTGAAGGAATTGTTTATGGGGATAAAGTTATTAACGTAATTAATAAAAATAAGGATGCATGGTCCAAAGATGGAGCAGAAGCAAGAAATTATATAGCTAATGGCGAGATAGGTATTGCATGTGGAGATTATCATAGAAGAAATAGTTTTGATAATTATATGCATGTTGAATTTTCTTCACAAACTAACTATTTGTATTCTTTTAATAAAAGTGATTTTAATGAAGAATCAGGTGAGGCGCAGCTTGAACTTGCATATGCTTTAACAGTGCATAAAGCACAAGGAAGTCAGTTTAAAACTGTGATTTTAGTGATTGCTGAACCTTGTCAGAATCTTTGTAGAGAAATGCTATATACAGCTCTTACAAGGCAACTTGATAAGATTGTTATTCTTTATAACAAAGAGCCCTATCATCTTTTGAATTATTCAACTGATGCAAATTCAGATATAGCCTCAAGATTTACTGATTTGTTTGCTAATGTATATAAAGGCGAAGGTCCAGATTTGAGACCACAAATTGTTGAGGTAAAAGGCAAGTTTTATGATGAAAAGATGATTCATAAAACGGTCCGCGGGGAACTTGTCCGTAGTAAATCAGAAGTAGTCATTGCAAATGCTCTCCATTACAATAATTTGGATTATGAGTATGAACCTGAACTCAAACTGGATGGAAAAATTAAGCGTCCAGACTTTAAGATAGAAGACTATGATTTAGGTGTTGTTTGGTATTGGGAACATTGTGGCATGATGACAGATCCTCAGTACAAAAAACGTTGGGAAGAAAAGAAAAAATTTTATGAGAAAAATGGAATCATTGAAGGAAAAAATTTAATCGTAACATACGATGACGAAAACGGAGGTTTGGATTCTGACAAAATTCAACAGATTATTGAGGATAAATTAATTGGATAAGTTTGAGAAAGGGATCTAAATGTATACACCTAAGAATAAGAATGAGATGAAAGATACGTTGAATTAGTTGTTTATAAGTTTTTATTTCAGTTTAATCTCTAGTGTCTGCCTGTAGTTTGTGTGTTACGGGTTTGATTCTAGAGATTTTTGTTTTATTGTGACAGAGATATAGAAAAAATAATTTTTAACTTTAAAAAAGTGGTAGCAAATAATAATATAAGATTGTAGTTGTGAGAGTATTTGTGATAATACTGACATAAAATGAGTGTTTTATAAGTTAAAATCAAGTTTGAAATAAGACTATGTATTTGAATGTGTCTCCCGAGTTTTACAGCAACCAACCTAAAAAAAGTGGGGTAAACCCAGACGTGACAAGGCTTCAGAGAATCTTGGATTTTTTATTTAGTTTGTGCGACAAACTGCCTTTTGGCTCATATAGGTCTCCTG
>JAEEGG010008804.1_pt1 | contig 22769 bp, 10 predicted proteins | sample 9134161 | NCBI WGS metagenome assembly JAEEGG01 (sample SAMN16246543, study PRJNA631951) | gut metagenome | biome: gut microbiome; feature: rumen; material: CR-attached | host: Bos | place: Iran: Karaj | collected 2018-10
ACCATCACGTGTTCGCCTTCTTTCCATTCGCCCTTGACTAACGCAAAGTGCTCCAGACCATTGCTAACTTGCCTGAACGGTATCATCTTGAAGTGCCCGTATTGTGTGGGCATGTCGACCATTTCGCCCATTTCAACGAGCGAGTCTTTCTTCAGCCGGTATGCAATAAGGTCCTTTATTGTTATAATTTTCAACTGATGTTCCTTTGCAAACTCGATGAGTTGTGGCATTCTTGCCATTGACCCGTCTTCGTTCATTATCTCCATTAGCGCACCTGCAGGGTAGAGCCCGGCCATTTTGCACAGGTCTATTGCCGCCTCGGTGTGTCCGCTACGTTTCAGCACACCATTATCTTGGGCGTAAAGGGGGTTGATGTGTCCTGGTCTGCCGAATGTTTGCGGCGTGCTTGTGGGGTCGGCGAGTGCTCTTATGGTTGCACATCGGTCGTGTGCCGACACTCCTGTGGTGCATCCTTCCAGTTTGTCAACGGTGATGGTGAACGGTGTTCCGAGCATCGAGGTGTTGTCTGTCACCTGATGCGGCAAGTCCAGTTCCTGGCATCTCGACATTGTTATTGGCACGCAGAGCACTCCGCGCGCGTATTTCAGCATAAAGTTCACCATTTCTGGTGTTATTTTCTCTGCCGCGCAAATAAGGTCGCCCTCGTTCTCGCGGTCTTCATCGTCGACAACGATAATGAATTTTCCTTCCTTGAAGTCTTTTACAGCATCGTCGATGCTGCTCAGTTTGAAGTCTTCCATATACCTTATTATATTATATAGGGTTTATGAGTTTATATACTCGCAAGTTTATTAGTAATTAGTTTGTAAGTTTTTCCGGTTTATGAGATTTCATCAATTCTCTTGATGATATTCTCGTTAGTGCGCTTTATGACGCGCAGGTCTCTGTAAAGACGCAGGCGGAATCGCCACATCCTTATATACAGCACGATTCCCAGAGGGAAGATAATGGCGGCCATTATGTTCAGCCATTTGCGCTCAAACGGTCTTGTGTGTGCCGTGAGCGACATTATCGGATAGTTGTTCAGTTCTGAGAGAATCACCTTGTCTCTTGTGTTCGACAGGTCTTCTATTGTCTCTTCCAATCTCTCGCCGATGTTTGCGATGGCATTGTCGGGCTGGTACTTGAAGAACACCTTTATCGGGCTGGGCAGCAACATGAGGTGATGCTCGTGGGCGTAGGTGGTTATCTCTTCGGTGATGCCAGCCAAAGTGTGGCTGTCTTCTGCGTATTTCGGGTCGTTGATGATAACCTCTTTTCTCACGATGTTTCGCTTGATACGCATGCCGAGCAATCGCATGAAGAAGTTGCGGTAGGCATCCATGTTGAACACCACTGAGTCGTTGTTCGCCTTATAGGTGAAGAATATGGCGAGCGGGGTAAGCACCGCTGTCGAGATGGTCTTTCCGAACCATATTGCCCACATTCCTCCACGTGCCATACGGTAGCCGGTGTTGTCGAAGATGTAATAGATGATGAACACTATCACGGAGATAATCACCGGCACTCCCAGTCCTCCTTTGCGGATTATGGCGCCCAACGGCGCACCTATGAAGAAGAATATGAGGCACGACAGCGCCTGTGTGAACTTGTTTATCGCCTCTATCTTGTGCATCCTGATGATGGCGTCGCCGTCGGATGTTGTCATTGCGCGGAATCCTATCTCTGATATTGCCGACTGCACCTGCATCATGGCATGGTTCACAGAGCCGAGCTTCTGGTCTGTCCACATCTTAGAGAACACCGAGTCGATGTTGAATGTCTTTGTAGAAGCCATCTCTTGCGCCCTCTTCATGTCGCCCTCGCTGAGTATTCGGGCTTTCTGTCGAGGTGTCATAGCTATCATCGACGAGTTGTAGTAGGCCCTTCCGATGCTGTCGTATGTTTGGTTCAAAGAGTCAAGGTCACGCTTTATCTGGCTAAGGCTTTTTCCTCTCGCATTGTTAGCTAGAACGCTGGCGTCGGCAAGGTTGAAGTCGGCGTCGAAGTCCTTCACTATCCTTTTGCTCGTGAATGTCTCGCGGCGGTATGGCACCGCGGCGTTTCCTGCCACTTCAGAGTTCTTCATGTTTTCAAACCACTCTCCGCTCCATAGGCTCAACAGCAGGTGTTTCTTGTCTGCAGTAGATTGCAGCATGCCCGAGTCGGCAAGTATTATGGCGGCATCATCGAAACTGCTGGTCATCTGGTATATCATTATGCCGTAGAGCTTTCCTGTCTCTATGTTCTTCTTCTGCACATAGATGTTGGCACCTGGAATGCCGTCGTAGAACACTCCCTCTGGGATTTCCAGTTCAGGACTTTTCTGCTTCATCGAGAGCAGCAGTTGCGCAAACGACATGTTCGCCTTCGGCGCCACCACGTTTTGGAAATAGAAGGAAGCACCGGCAATAAGCAACACAATGAATATCAGCGAGCGCATAGACTGCAGCAGCGATATTCCCGCGGCCTTTATTGCGGTGAGCTCCGAGCTCTCTCCGAGGTTTCCGAATGCAATAAGCGAGGAGAGCAGAATTGCCAAGGGCAGCGCCTGAGGCACTAGCATGAGGCTCATGTACCAGAAAAACTGAGCCAACACATCCATAGTCAGTCCTTTGCCGATGAGTTCGTCGATGTATCTCCACAGGAACTGCATCATCAGCACAAACTGGCAAATGAAAAATGTCCCGACAAAGAGCAATAAGAATTGCCGGGCCATAAAGATGTCAAGTTTCTTAATCCTTAGCATTTCGCCTGCAAAGGTAGTAATTATCTCTGAAAGAAACTAAGATTATAAGGAAAGAAATAAGAATTATTAGAATAATTTTTACGAGTTATATACAATTATGCCCCTATACTGAGCGGCTTTCGCCATTGTGAGGAAGCAGTCAGCCTGACTTTGTTCGTGACTTTCTATGCTTGCAAGTATAATGGTGTTTAATTTCTTAATTTTGTTTGAATATATATAATAGCATTCAATTTGATTCTTTGGTCACACGGTCACGGTCACATGGTCACAGCTGTGACCATGTGACCTTTTATAGCAAGTAAAATGTTGACATGATGTAAGTATTTGTATAGCAGTGTGTTATGTAAAAATCAATGCGTTAATTTTTTTACTTCTACGGTCACACGGTCACAACTGTGACCATGTGACCTTCTGGTTTTGTGAATGTTAGAATTGTGTAAGTATTTGAAATGCAGTATGTTATGCAAAACAATAAGTTTGTTTCGTAGAGCTGCGGTCACATGGTCACAGCTGTGACCGTGACCGTTTATGATATTCTTTCGCTGATGCTTTCACAGTCCTGTGGCATGATGCAGCCGCTCGAAGTTGTTGTCCCAAACGGCATTGAGCCATTCCTCGTCATCGCTCTCGGTGAAGTCGGTGATGGTAAGGATGTAGTCGTTAGTGATGTCGCTGCGTTCCATTCTCAGTTCCACGTAGTAACTGCTGTCGTCCTCCCAAGCCCAGCGGAAATGACTCATCGGCGATTCTTCTATTATCTTGGCAGTGCGTTTTTCATGATGCCTCCAGGGCACTCCCCATGTGAATTCCAGCAAGTCGTCAGTTCTGTCCACATCGTCTGCAATCCACTTAGCCAGACCTTCGGGCTTACTTATCAATGGCCATATTATTTTGGCTGAACGCGAGTGGAGTTCTCGTTCGTAAATCACCTTTTTCTTATCCATACGGTCAATAGTTTAGTCTTATTTGTAAAGAATCTCGTTGCAAATATAATAAAAAATGGCGAGAAACAAAATAAAATATGAAATAATTTTGCGTATTTGATTTTTTATGTTACCTTTGCACCCGCAATTAAGGAGATGGCGAGATAGCTCAGCTGGTTAGAGCGTCGGATTCATAATCCGGAGGTCGTGGGATCGTGACCCACTCTCGCTACTTTCAACGCACAAGAGTCATGGTTTTTCCATGACTTTTTTGTTTCTTATATCCACATTTGTCGTTATTTCCATTCATTTTTTTGCTAAAAAGTAGTTTATATAATTATTTTTGCTAACTTTGCATCATCAAAAGAGAATGCTTTCGGAGCAAAAACGGAGACGAAATCATAAACTAACCAGATATGAAATACAGAATGTATTCGCCACAGGCCATCTTCGAGGTTGGCAGAAGCGGCAATCAAGAAGACAGCATTTATCCTGCATACGGCACGGCTTCTGCCGACGACCGCTTGTTCATTGTGTGCGACGGCGACGGTTCACGCACGAACGGAAACATTGCAAGCAAGACCATAAGCAATAGCGTTGCATCTTATCTTAGACGCAACACATCATACGACAAGAACTTCTCTGATGCAATGCTCGCCGATGCTATCGACTATGCTTGCCAGGAACTAAAGAAGAAAGGCGATACTACCGAAGGGCTCGGCACCACTTTCGCCTTCTTGTATTTCCATCGCGGCGGTGTAACGGCAGCATATCATGGTGACACGCGCATCTTCCACATCCGTCCGTCATTGGTGACAGAAGCAAACGGCAGTCCTAAGAAGGGTTTGCAGTTTGCATCACGCGACGTAAGCAGCGGTGCATCGACAGGCGCAGATGGCGCTGCAGCACCGGCAACTGCCTCTCGGCTCATTCTCGCCAATGCAACAACAAAGCCTCGTGTAATTATCCAGCATATCAGCGATGTGCGTCAGGGCGACTATTTCGTGGCGTGTTCTAAGGGAATGCTTGAAGGCATCACCGATGAAGACCTAGTGCAACTGCTTTCCGAGAAGGGAAGCGACGAGAAGAAGCGCAAGCAACTTGTGGCAACTACAATAGACAACAACGAGAATCACTCGGCATACATAATTCATCTGGAGAATGTTATGGCTGAAGCTGGCGACGACGAATATTCGTCGAGCAGTGTTGGCGACACCATCTCATACGGGCATTATGGCAGCAGCAAGAAGAAACGCAACTATGGCGCGGTACTGAAATATCTGCTTGCTGCGGTACTCGCCTTGGCCGTGATTTACTTGGGTTATGACTATTTCTCTAACAGACCAGCAAGTCCAGAGCCAAAGGCAGAGAAGGCAGCACCAGACAGCACGGTAAATGTTTCGCAACAGTCGGCTCCTGCTACAGAGGCGCAGCCCGCGGACACCGTGACGAAACCTACAACGGCGACGCCGGCAGTGAAACCTGCGAAGACGACCACACGTTCGCAGGAGGAACAGAGTGCATCAAGTTGGCTTTATGACAACAACGGCAACACTTCTTCTTCGCAAAAAACTACAGAACAGACAGAGACGAAGACACAGGCGCCAACACCACAGCCTGCAGCAGTCCCCGAACCGGCACAGCCTGCAGCACCAGCACCGCAACCGTCATCGAGTGCAGAGGGCGGGGGAGAGTAGTGCTCGTTTCGCTCTTTGATACGTGCAGATGAGCGATTGATGCTTAATCGCAATCTCAAAGGCCATGTTTTAGCGAGTGATTAGACATTAATCACACTCCCATATATGGTGTTTTGGAACACGAAACACCTATCTCTTGCAAAAGTTGAATAACGTTATAAAAATAGAAGACCCATTGCTGCGTGTGGCACCAATGGGTCTCTCTATTATACCTTATTATATTTATAAGGCTCGCATGTTAGTTGTTATTTGCAGTATTCTTTCTGTATTATTTGTTGATGAACTTCTTGCCATTCTGAATAACAACGCCTTTAAAGTTCTTGTCTACTTGCTGGCCAGCAAGATTGTACATTGGAGCATTCTCGTTCTCAGCAACCTGCACGTTCTCGATACCTGTAGGAGTACTGCTGCCTTCCAGTATGAATGCATAGAAGTTAATAGAACTTGTGGGATATGTGATATCCACTGTTCCAGCAGCAACTTCAACGCTTACATAAGGGAATACCTTTTTGCTTACGCCCTCGATCTCCACTGTAGCATAATCTGTTGCTTCGTTTTCTTTAATAACCTGGTTGAAGATTTCTGTACCGTCTTGTGTAAGTACCATATTACGGTCTGTTGCACTACTACTAGCTGAGCGAACGGCAATCTTCAGTGTTCCTGCAGATGGAATGGCTAGAGACAATGCATTCTTGCTCGACGACTTTCCACCCGTCTTTAGGCGATGAGTGTAATTGGTATAGTCTGACGCAGTTCCGAAATACTGGCTGTTAGCATCTATTTCCTGCTTTGGATCAGGAGCACCGTCTTTTACTGAAGAGTCTGTACATGTAAGCACAAAGCCATCGCTGCCAAATGTCTTTCCATCCATATTACCTTTGGCAACCACCTCAGTAAATGTGATTGTTTGTGCCTGAGCACCAACTGCCATCATAGCGATGGCGATAAGAGTAAAGATTTTCTTCATAATTGTTTCGTTTTAGTTTAATAATAATTGTTTGTTTGTTTTCTGATGCAAATATACGAATAAATAAATGAACGCGCGTGTAAATCAATGAAAAAAATACGATAAAAATCCGCAAACGTTTTCGTTGAATTGCGCCATTTTTTAACATGTTTATCCCAAATGTTATTATTTTTTTGCTACTTTTGCAACCGTAATATTACGTTTTTACGATTACTCGAGACGAGACTATTAAGACTACTTAAGACAATTAAATCAAAAGAATATAACTAAAAACTTAAAACAAAACAATTATGAAGTACCACTATTTACGATTAATGCTTCTTAGCATGTTCGTGATGCTGTGCGGAACATCGTTTGCAGAGGACAAGGTTGAGACTATCGACCTAGTGGGCGACGCATGGGACAATATCACAGTGTCTGCTGCAGGTGTAAGCAGTACTGGCGGCAACATGAACATAAGTCAGGGCGATGTCGTTGTGACGTCAGAACTGGGCTATGCTAAGAAGGGAGAAATGAGCATCTATAAGACTGGCTCATTGACTATTGCGCTCTCAGAAAATATTGTAGGTTACATCACAAAGGTGGAACTGACACTCACCAACAGTTACAATTTTGAAGAACCAGGAGGTGATTGGACATCTGAGTATTCTACGCCAGGAACAAGTACGAAAGTTCCAAAGGGTGAGACAGAGACATTCACCACAACAGCAACAAATCTCACCTCGCTGACTTTGCATAATGCTGCAGCAGGTAAGACAGGTCTCACAAAGATTGTTGTTGAGTATACACAGACGGCAAGTTCTGAACTCCTTACTCCAACGATGTCTTTTTCAGAGACTGAGTTCACCGTGACTGAGGGTGACGCATTCACTCCTCCAACTCTTAATTACGATGGCGATGGCGCCGTTACATACTCGTCAAGTGCCCCAAACGTAGCAAGTGTTGATGAGGCAACGGGCGCTGTGGAAATTGTTTCGGCAGGAACCGCAAGCATTATTGCAACTGCTGCAAAGACAGATACTTACAAGTCGGCTTCGGCTTCTTATACTATTACTGTTAACCTCTCTACAGCCGGGCTTACATTGCCTTGGACAGAGGACTGGAGCAAATATGCTGTTAATGAAGTTCCGTCAAAGAAGAACTATAATTATTCAGAGGAAAACGGCGGTGGAACAACAAAGATTTATAATGATGCTAATGCCGGCGGAACAGCACCAGAATTGCTAGTTGCTAAAAGCGATGGTTCGTTCACCGCAAGCAATATTAGTCTTGCTTCTCTTGATGGCAAGGCAGCAAAGCTCAATCTGACATATCATACCAATCAGGGTGGAATGAGCGTTTCCACAACTGTTGAGGGTGTGGAAATAGGTGACGCTGTTAAAGATGAGACAGATGAGAAACTTTATACTCGCGAAATAACTGTTCCTGCGAATACTGCTACTCTTGACATCACTTTTATGATGACAACCGCAAGCAACGGTCGTTTAGATGACATTTCGCTTACATTAGGAGAGATTATCAATGACGAGGAAGTAGGTTTCCGCGACATCAAGGCTGACTTGACACAGTTGCAGGCTCTGGCAACAGAGAGCAATGTTTATATCTCGGTTGCAGAAGACGGCACAATCAGCCAAACTGACGATGCAGAGACGGCGGCAGCCACACTGAAAGGCAAGTGGCATAGCACTTCTTACGGATGGAGCAACTTTACTGCAAGTGTTCCTGTTGAAGGAACAGTGAAGATCACTTATGCCACTCACGACTACGGCAATGATATCACGGTGACCAACGCTGAAGGTACAGAGGTTGCGAAACTGAACACTATGGGCGCCAAGTGGAGCAGCAATCACGACAATGTGGTTTCTACTTACTACCGCGTGAACGAACCTACTACACTTAACTTCAGCAATGCCAACTATAACCCGTACTTCGCTGTTGAGGCTATAGATCCTGCAGACATCCCCGCTGAGGTTACATCATATAATGTAACATTCGGCGCAGGCGACGCAGAGGGCGTTGCTCCTGCAGCAATAGAGGTAGAGGACGGCAACATAGTGAAACTGCCAAAGAACTACACTCTATATAAGGAAGGCTCTACACTGACAGGATGGAATGATGGCACTGAGACCTATGCACCTGGTGCAGAGGTTACTCCCACAGCCGATATGGCGCTTACACCTGTATTCACAGAGAACACCGTTTCACTTGCCGACCGTGAGAGTGCAGTAAGCATCGTTTATGTTCTCAATGGATATAACGACAATCCACAGCATAAGTTCCAGGGCAGCAGCAACGGTATCATGGTTACTCAGGCCAATGTCAACGGAACATCCATCGACGTGGCTGTAAGAGTGGACGCTACAGGCGGTAAGTTCTCTGCTAACGGCACAGGTTGGCATCAGGTGAATGCAAGTACAAAGGTGACAGTTCCTTCTTGTAAGGATGCCGCTATCGCCGTGAGCACATATAATGACGAGACAGGTGAGTCGATGACCTTCAATGGCGAGCAGGGTACATCCAGCAACAAGGTTGTAACCTATACCGCTACTGATGACAGCGAGACAGTCGTGATAGAACAGGTGGCAACCAACTACTGGAACAATCTCTCTATCACTTTGCCTGTAGTTAGTGAGGAAGATGAATATCCATTCCCTGTTACTGAGGATATTACAGCTACATGGGATTATTCCGATGCAGACGTGATGGCAGCCACTATGGCATTGTCGCAGGGCAGTGGAAAGGTTGACGATGTTGCTAAGGATGGCATCAAGATGACTGTTGAGGCCAATGGCGCTTCGTTCCGCAATAATGGCAATAACATTCAGGTGCAGCAGGGTGCTGTTTTCAAGGTTCCTGTACAAAGCACGGAGGATGTGGTTACTGTTAAGGGGTATCCTGGTTATTCATACTATACCATTGGTAATAGTGAAGAATATCAGAACACCAACAATAATCCAGAGACAACCTATAAGGCTAAGTTGGCAGACGTGGAGCAAGGCTTTGTTGCCATTACCTCTACGAATAACAACAACTACTACTATTATATTAAGGTTGACCTGAAGGCGAAGAAAGAGCCTACAACACTTGATAACGAGGCGGTAACAGCAACGTTCCCGTTCCATGAAGGAACAGAAAAGCAGACTGCAGAATTCGGTGACGATGCCGACTATTTCCTCTCAAGCAAGGTAACTCATGGTAGCGGTTTGACCATCACTGGCAAGGGAACACCTAAGGACCTTACAACTCCTGTTGAGACTCTCTTCCAGCCAACGGAAAAGGTTAACAGTGCTACTGACGATAACGCAATACAGTTTATTATTGTTCCGAAACCTGGTTTCACATTCACACCGACCAGCGTCAGCATCACAGCTACTCGCTTCGGAACAAATGATGGTTTGCTCGACTTCAGTTGGCTCAACCCAGATAACACTACCGTTACTCTGGCAACAGGTCAGCGTCCAAACCGCAACGATGGATCAAAGAAACATGACACTGACACTGATGCGAAGTTCACCACATTCACATACGAAATTACTGGCGCAACCCCAGCAGAAGGACAGTGCGGATTGAAGGTTAACCTCTATGGTTTGGCTAACAACAAGCAGATAGGCTTCTCTGACATCATAATCAATGGAACGCTCAGCGGAACAGAGAAGGATATGCCTATACTGGCATCGTTCAAACTGAACGGTACTGAATATGCTGCTGATGAGGTGTTCGAGATTGACGGCACCGACTATGTCGGCGAGATAAAACTCTCGAAGACTGCAACAATGGTGAGCGCAGAGAATCCTCTGACAGACATCACTCCTGCAAGCGGAGAGGTTGGAACCGTGACATACGAGGGCAGCGAGACAGCTTGCACCGTTACCATTCCGATGACAGCGGGTGAGGAGAGCATCAACTATATACTGAATGTTATCCAGAAACCTGACTATACGTTGACTTACATAGGTCTCGACGGCGCAACACTTGGCACACAGACAGTTGAGGAAGATGCAACAATCGGCGAGTTCGCTGTTGACATCGCTTCAGTAGAAGGCGCTCGTGAGGGATACAAGGCTCGTGGATGGTTCAAGAACAACTATGTTGGCGAGAAATATCAGACCACAGATGTTATCACTTCTGACGTTAATCTCTATGCAAAAGATACAGAGATTGAGGTTCCAAGCGATAACCGCAAGTACACATTCAACCTTGCCGATCCGTTCTTCTATGCAGAAGACCATGAGGCATTCACCCCGACAGAGGGAAGCAAGTGTAAGTTCCATGATACTGCTCACGGCTGGTCATTCTACAATGACGACCAGGTTGACCTCCTTGTAGGTCCGAAGGCCACTATCTATGTGACACTTTGCCAGTATGGTAAGGCAACTAATGTGCTGGTTCTCGATGCTAACGGCGAGACCCTAGAAACACTTGACGGCATGTCTGAAACTGATGGCGATCTGCGTACCTATGCATACGAAGGTGCAGCAGGAAAGATTTCGCTGAAGTTTGTCGCTACAGGCGAGATGTATATCCACAATGTGAAGATTGTGAACACAACGACTACAAACTACGACCAGGCAGGTCAGTGGATTACTGTGAAGGCTGGTGATGCAAACAGTTTCGTTGACGCTATCGACGCTGCCAATGGTATTTCAGGTGATGAGCGTGTTTATATCTTCCTTCCAAATGGCACTTATGACCTCGGTCAGACTTGTCTGACACAGATTGGACGCAAGAACATTTCTATCATCGGTCAGAGCACAGAGGGTACAATCATTCAGAACAAGCCTACAAAAGAAGGAATCGCAGAAACGGCAACATTGCTCAACACCAGTGAGAACCTCTACATGCAAGACCTGACGCTGAAGAACAACTGGGATTACTATAACATCGCTGGCGACGGCCGCGCAGTATGCTTGCAGGATAAGGGTAGCAACACAGTATGTAAAAATGTGCGTCTGCTCTCTTATCAGGACACATACTACACCAATAACAAGGATGGTAACTACTACTGGGAGGATTCAGAGATTCACGGAACCGTTGACTTCATCTGCGGCGAGGGTACTCTCTTCATGGAGAAGTCAAAGATCTTTGTTGAGAAGCGTACGGCAAACGGTTCGGGTGGCTGCACCATCACGGCTCCTTCTACTAAGGACGGTAGCCAGTACGGTTATGTGTTCAACAACTGTACTATCGAGAACGAGGCTGCAAGCTTTAACTTCGGACGCTCTTGGAACAACAAACCACGTGCTGCATACCTCAATACCACTATCATCAACGACAAACTTATAAGCACTCGTTGGACGGTTAGCGGTATGAATTGCAATCCTGTCGAGTTCGTTGAGTACAACTCAATGGACGAGAACGGCAATGTGATATCTCCCGCAAGTAATAAGGTGACATTCACCAAGGGTGGAGATGTTGAGTTGGAGACCATCCTTACTGAGGCACAGGCTGCGAACTTCACTCTCGACAAAGTGTTCACAGACTGGACACCGGCAGAATTCACAGTCCAGGTGGATGCACCAGATGCAGAGATTTCAGAAGATGCCATCTCATGGACTCCTACCGACGATGCTATTGCTTATGCAATATTCAAGAACGATGAACTGATGGGTATCACCACCGAATCCACTTACGACATTAGTGGCAACGAGTCACACGGCGCTCCGCGCAAGGCAGAGGGTGATGATGTTTACACCATCCGTGCAGCCAATGCTCATGGTGGCTTCGGCGAGGCAAAGACCATCGAGGTTGCCACAGGCATCGAAAACGTAAGCACCGAGAAGGGCAACGTGGTTTCCACTACCTATTATAATATAGCAGGCGCACGCGTAAGCGACTCAGCAAAGGGCGTGCTGCTGAAGGTGGAAAAACTTGAGAACGGAAAGACCGTTACAACTAAGGTTGTAAGGTGATAATCACACAATAAAGGGTGTCTGCCTGCCCCAAAACAGCAGATGGGCACCCTTGATTTTGCTTTTTTTTAATAAAAGTTTGTGAGATTTGATATAATTTATTATATTTGCACCAAACTACGGAGAAAACAGGCGGATACAAACATGAATAAGTGATTTCATCGTGCTTCGCCAATTGCTATGGAAAGACTAATAAAACAAAACTACAACTTTCTAGACAAAACAAACGAACACTCCACTAAGACAAATCAATAAATACAATTGTTTAATTTTTAATAAAGTAACTATGTCTGGTAAATTGAAGACTTTTCGATTTGCGCTGCTCATGATGCTCACTATGTTTGTGGGTACATTGCATGCGCAGACAATCTCGGGAAATGTGAAGGACGCCACCGGTGAGGATGTCATCGGCGCTACAGTTATGGAAGCAGGCACCAGCAATGGTACGGTGACCGACTTCGAGGGTAACTTCACATTGAAACTTACAGGCAACAAGCATCAGATCAACATTTCCTACGTGGGAATGAAGACTCAGACCATCGACGTTGCAGGTAAGAGTAATGTAAACGTAGTTCTGCAGGACGACAACACCACTCTCGAGGACGTGGTGGTTATCGGTTACGGTTCTGTTCGCAAGAAGGACTTGACCGGTTCTGTGGCTACAGTGAACAGCGAAACACTGCAGGCAGTGCCTGTAGCAAACGCTTCTGAGGCACTCACCGGTAAAATGGCAGGTGTGCAGGTAACAACAACCGAAGGTTCTCCTGACGCAGAGGTGAAGATTCGCGTGCGTGGTGGTGGTTCTATCACACAGAGCAACGACCCGCTTTATATCGTTGACGGATTCCCCGTTGACGGTATCAGTGATATTCCTGCAAGCGACATCGAGGACATCACAGTGCTGAAGGATGCTTCTTCTACTGCAATTTATGGTTCTCGAGGTGCTAATGGTGTGATCCTCGTTACCACAAAGAGCGGTCAGGCTGGTAAGACAAAGGTTAGTTATAATGCTTTCTACAGCATCAAGAACATCGCCAAGAAGATTGACGTTCTCAGTCCTTATGAGTATGCTAAGTGGCAGTATGAGTATGCAATGCTCTACAACAACGGCGACCAGTCGAAGATTGACCACTACACAAGCAAGTTCGGTAACTGGGAAGATATGGACGTGTTCCAAAACTTCGAGGGTAACGATTGGCAGGATATTGCTTTCGGACGTACCGGTCACACCTTCAACCAGAACCTGAATATCTCTGGTGGTTCTGAGAGTATTCAGTACACCTTCGGTTATTCTCACATCAACGACAAGGCTATCATGTATGGTTCTAACTTTAAACGTGACAACCTCAGTTTCAAGTTGAAGAGCAAGCCGACAAAGACAACAACTCTTGACTTCCAGGCACGATATAGCGACACCGATATCCGCGGTGGTGGTGCAAACGAAGCATCGGGTGCCTATGACACCGACCGTCGTTTGAAGTATGCTGTGCTCTATTCTCCAATACCTCTTACAGGTGTTGGTGTTATTGACGAGGCAGAGCAGTCAAGCTTTGTTGACCCAATTACTGCAACCAATGACAATGACAGAAAACGTGAACGTCGTAATCTTAACATGTCAGCTGCTTTCGGTTGGGAAATTTTCAAGAACTTTAAAGCAAAGACAGAGTGGGGTCTCGACAGATACGATGAGTACGACCAACGTTTCTGGGGCTTGTCTGCATATTATATTAACAATGTGCCGGCAGCAGCAAATCAGGGTCATCCTGCAATACGCAACGTGGACACAAAACGACGTCGCTTCCGCAATACCAATACGGTGAATTACGACTTCAAGAAACTCATCAATAACGAAGACCACTCTTTGAACGTATTGCTCGGTCATGAGTATGTGATTACAAAGAAAAATGCTATCACTAACGAGGTTCATGGCTTCCCGACAGACTATGATGCAGAAACAGCATGGAAACTCACAACACAGGGTGTGCCTTATAATATAGAGGACTACTACAGTGCTGACGACAAATTGCTTTCTTTCTTCGGACGTTTGAACTACAACTATCAAGACAAGTACCTCTTGAGTGCTACATTCCGTGCCGATGCTTCTTCAAAGTTCGCGAAGGAAAATCGTTGGGGTTACTTCCCATCAGCAGCACTTGCATGGCGTATTTCTTCCGAGCCTTTCATGGAGAGCACACGCTCTTGGCTTGATGACTTGAAACTGCGTTTCAGTTATGGTACCTCAGGTAACAACAACATTCCTACAGGTCAGATTGTTCAGATGTATGAAATCAAGTCAACCACATGGGTGAATGGCTTCCCAACATACTGGGCACCTTCAAAGACGATGTTCAACAGCGACTTGAAGTGGGAGACAACAATCACACGTAACCTTGGTCTCGACTTCACCTTGTTCGGTGGTAAGTTCAATGGCTCTCTCGAGGGTTATATCAATACAACTAAAGACCTTCTCATTGCGTTCCCAACCGCAGGTACAGGTTATGACAGCCAGTATCGCAACCTGGGTAAGACACAGAACAGCGGTGTTGAGTTCTCTTTCACTTACCACATTGTTAATAAGAAGGATTGGGGTATCGACGTTAATGGTAACATTGGCTACAATCACAATGAAATCAAGGAACTCGGTATGAACGACTTCACCACCAACACCAACTGGGGTTCTACGGAAATTGGTAACGACTACCGTGTAGCTGTTGGAAGAAGTGTGGGTGAGATTATCGGTTACCAACTCGATGGCCGTTACGAGGCTTCTGATTTCTCAAGTTACAACCCAACAACAAATACTTATACCCTCAAGGAAGGTGTAGTTGACGCATCAGCAGTAGTTGGAACGCTTCGTCCTGGTACTATGAAACTTAAGGATACAGCAGGTGGAGAGAATGGTGGACCAGACGGTAAAGTTACAGCAGATGATATTACCACGATAGGTAATGTCAATCCAGACCTTACTGGTGGTTTCGGCATCAACGCACGTGCTTACGGCTTCGACTTCGCAGCCAACTTCAACTATAGCATTGGAAACCAGGTTTACAACGCAAACAAGATTGAGTTCACTTCTGCAACACGCACAAAGTATTCTCAATATCGTAATCTTAGCACCGATATGGCTAGTGGAAAGCGTTGGACCTATATCGACGACAATGGACAGTTCGTTACCGATCTGGCACAATTGGCAGCAATGAATGCAGGCACTTCAATGTGGAGCCCATACATGAACAACTTTGTTCTTACAGATTGGGCTGTTGAGGATGCTTCGTTCCTGCGCCTGAACACTCTCACCTTGGGTTACACCCTTCCTTCGGAACTTACAAAGCGTGCAGGTATCACAAGCCTCCGCTTCTATGTAACGGCATACAACGTGTTCACCATCACGGGATACTCTGGCTCAGATCCTGAATCTGACTGTATTCGCAGGAGCAACCTGACCCCAGGTGTTGACTACTCTGGTTATCCACGCAGCCGTCAGTTCGTATTTGGTCTGAACTTGAATTTCTAATAAAATAGGAGGAAAATAAACAATGAAAAAATATATCAAACTATCAATAATGTCGCTTGCGGTATTTGGTATGGCGTCATGCGACATGGATGCACCCTCTCAATCTGCACTTGACGAACAGTCAGTATTCTCTGTTTATTCTCTTGCTGAGGCTGAAATAATGTCTATCCATGTATCATTCGGTGAGACAAACTCATACCGTGGACGTTTCCTGCCATATTACGGAGTAAATACCGATGTGGAATGGATAATAAGTCCTGACTATAGCAAGAATACTGATGCCAAGCAGCAACTTGCTAACTTTAATACTTTGGCAACGAATAGCCAAATGAATAGCGATAACAATGCATACGCTAAATTTTATGAAGGCATTGAGCGTGCTAACCTTGCAATTGCGGGCATTCGCAAGCATGGCAACATTGAGAATAATCCTGACATGGCACAGTTGCTTGGCGAGGCTCTCACACTTCGTGCCGTTATTTATAACGACCTCGTTAAGGCATGGGGCGACGTACCTGCACGTTTTGAGCCAAACAATGCTGGCAACATATATAAAGGACGTGAGAGTCGCGATGTTATCTACAAGCAGTTGCTCGCTGACCTCCTTGAGGCAGAAGACTATTGCTATTGGCCTAATGAAAGTGGCATCACCTCTACTACAGAACGTGTTAGCAAGGCTTTCGTGAAGGGGCTACGTGCACGTATCGCTCTCTATGCTGGTGGTTACGGGCTTCGTGGTGACGGCTATCGCCGCAGCAAGGACCCAGAACTAGCACCAGAGAAGATGTTCCAGATTGTAAAGGACGAGTGCGAGAGCATCATCGCTCAAGGTTGCAACAGCCTTGGCTCATTTGAAGAAAACTTCTTAAAACTTTGTAAGGACAACGTTGCTGCAGGCGGTGAGAGTCTATGGGAAATACCTTTCTCAGAGGGACGTGGTAGAGTACTCTTTACATGGGGCGGCAAGCATCAGCATGGAGACCAGTTCCAGTGCAATGGAAATGACCCATCAAGTGCAAACCATGGTGGAGTGAATGGACCGCTTCCAACATTGTGGTATGATTATGATGTTGAAGACATCCGTCGTGGAATTACCGTACTTCCTTATCGTTGGAGTGCTGATGGCGATCCTCTTACCAAGAACGTTAACGGAGCAGAAATCAAAGACCTCGTTTATGCAAGCCAGGAACTTAGCAATCCAAATGCCATGTATTTCGGTAAATTGCGTTATGAGTGGATGAACCGTTATGTAACTTCTAGCAACGACGATGGTGTAAACTGGCAGTATATGCGTCTTGCAGACGTTTATCTCATGGCTGCCGAGGCTGAGAACGAACTGGGTAACACAAGTGCAGCATGGACGTACATGAAGCCTGTGCTCGACCGTGTATTACCTGCTGCTAAGGTTTCTGCACTTCAATCACAATATTGCGCCAGCCAGCAGGCATTCCGTGAGGGCATTTACGACCAACGTGCATTCGAGTTCGCTGGCGAGGCACTGCGTAAGGCCGATCTAATCCGTTGGGGAATTATTGATGAGAAGATGGCAGAGGCAAAGGCAAAACTGCGTCGCCTTGCTAACCGCGAGGGCGAGTATGCTGACCTTCCCGAGAAGCTTTACATCAAAATGACTCCAGACGAGAACGATCATGCTGACATAATCATCAATATTTATGGTCTGAATCATGGAGATACCGATGATATCGGTGCTTCAATGAAGGAAGAAGGATACACCAGCAAGAATTGGTTCCTCAGCAATGGTGAGCCACGTATAAACGATAACATCATTGAAGGATTATATATCGTTGACAAACCAAGCATGCACTGCCTGTGGCCTATCTGGCAATATTTCGTTGACAACAGCAATGGAATGATTAACAATGATGGTATTTACGGACAGTTGTCTGACTAATCTTTAATTAAGAGAAACAATTATGAAAGTGAATAAAATATTTTCAGCATGTATGTTAGGGCTGGCAGCCGCCGCCTTGACATCGTGTAGCGATGCTCCAGATGCAATCGAGAGCTTCATTCTGAACCGTAACCTTTCGCCTATCAACATTGAGGCAAAGGATGTGCAGGAGACGAGTGCTACTATTACATGGGACCTTTCAAACGGTGCCGACCTCTATGAGGTGCAGTTCCTGCAGGACGATAGTCTTGACTATGGTAAGACATACGACTCTCAGACGGACGCCGTGGTGCCTGCCAAGACGATAACTGGCGTTACAGCAGACGACCTTCCTCTGTTTGTCGATGGACTTATCTATGACACCAAGTACACCGTTCGTGTTCGTGCCATCACAAGTAGTGACGATAGCCGTATCTCTAAGTGGCATGGCGTGTTCTTCCGCACCAGCGCACAGCAAATTCTGAACAGCATCAAGCAGGGTGACTATACCGACCGCAGCGTGACCGTAACATGGCCAGAGGGCGAGGAGGTGACCACAATCGTTGTGGGCAACGTAACCCATGAGATTACCGAAGAAGAGAAGGCTGCCGGCAAGGCAACTGTTACAGGACTCGACCCGCAGACCACTTACGACGTGCTGCTGCTCAATAATGGCAAGCAGCGTGGCAAGCGCTCGTTCACCACACTTGCCGACCTTGAGGGCTCTGTCCCAGTGGCTAATGTTGACGAACTTGTGGAGGCTGTTGCTAACGCCAACGACGGCGATGCCATTGCACTTATCGGCAGTAATTATGTCATACCTTACGGTGGAGAAGACGAGGGCATTACCGCAGGTTCATTGAAGATAACCAAGAGCATTACGCTCAAGGGCGTTGACGCTGCTAACCGTCCTGTTCTGAACGGTCGTATTGAAATCAACGACGGTGCTGCTCTCACCATGAGTCTCATTGTCTTTGACGGTACAGGCACAAGTGGTGATCAGGCATTCAACTACAAGACTGCTGGCGTTGACTACGGCGCACTTCTCGTTGAAAACTGCGAGGTGAAGAACTTTGTAAAGGGTGTGTTCTATCTTAACGTTAAGTCAACAGTAGAGAGTGTTACATTTAACAACTGTATCATACACGACATTGAGTGCAATGGCGGTGATATGTTCGACAGCCGTGCAGGTCTGCCAAAGACATTAAGCCTCACCAACAGCACAATCTACAATTGTTGTGCTACTCGCGACTTCATCCGTATAGATGACAAGTCTGGAGACTTCCCTGGTCAACCGGGTCCTGTAGTGACAGTTGACAAGTGTACATTGTATAAGGTGGGTGACGGCAACAGCAACCGTCAGATTATGTATGTTCGTTTTGCAGGAAACGAAGTGATTTTCAAGAACAACATCGTGATGGAGTTCTCGAACACTCGCGGCTTCACAAACCAACTTACATGTGACCCGACACCAGAACTGCAGAACAATTATTACTACCACACTGTAAATCTCATCAGTTTGGTGGAAGGAAACACTCAGACAGTTCGCTGGTTCGACGCTGATGGTACCAACCTTGCAGATAACCCATGCCCATCTGCTGCATCGTTCGACTTCACACTTGACGGCAACTCTCCTGCTAAGGCAGGCAATGCTGGTGACCCACGTTGGAACAAGTAATCCTCAAGTCACAACGAGTTTATACTGAATCAAGAGGCACGCCCCGCGGCGTGCCTCTTTTCGTGTTCTTTCACCACTTCAAGCATCCAGCCTGCGATTTGTTGCTATTCCATTTAACGTCAAGTGGGCATGCAAGAAAGGTCTAATGACTCTCTCACTTGATACTTCTGACCGAGTGATTAGGCACTAATCACATTGCCAAAAGGCACAAGTGAGAAAACTGCCAGTAGAGGAAGAGAACGTGTGAAGCGCTTGACTAAGTAAATTCCAATTCCAGTTATTCCAATTAAAAATGAAGGGTATCATTATCCTCTATTTGTTATATAATATATTGATATATAGATAGTTATATATAATATGGGGAGTTGGAACACCCTCGAAAAAATAACTGGAATAATTGGAATTGGAATATTTGAGCAATTGTAATTTATCTAAAGAATTGATTTACAATAAGATACAATATCTGTATGCTCTGTCATCATACATAACTTTGCTATAAAAAGGACAAATTGCATCAAATATCTTCTCTAAAAGGCTTCAAAAAATGTATGAAAACCGCTTTTTTTGAAGTTTTCCTGCGTTTTAAGCAAAGTTAGTGAGTTATTTTTTGTTCTCGTTTTTCTCTATTTTGGCCTATATTTCTGTCAGATTTGCTTTATCATTCAAAAAAACGTTGTTTTTACAAGCTATTTCATAACTCTGGCTTCGTCGAAGATCTATGGCCTCAGCAAAAAAAGAATAAATTCTTTTGTTTTGCACTCGACTTTTCGTAACTTTGCAGGCAAATGGACATTTTAGAATGAGTAGAGTAGACTTTGATACGATATTTGGAAGCGGCAGACATTTCTCTTTTGAGGTGTTGCCGCCGTTGAAAGGAAGCGGAACGGAGAGCCTTTTCCGCACTATTGACAAACTGAAGGAGTTCGAGCCGGTGTTTATAAACATCACGACTCACCATTCTGAGTATGTCTATCGCGAACTGCCCAACGGACAGTTTGAGCGTTTGCGACTGCGCCGCCGCCCTGGCACTATCGCCATTGCAGCAGCAATACAGCAGAAATTCAACATCCCCGTGGTGCCACATGTGATATGCAGCGGTGCCACAATAGAGGATATAGAATATGAACTCATCGACCTTCAGTTCCTTGGCATCAGCAACATACTGCTGCTGCGTGGTGACAAGGCGAAGGACGACCGCGTGTTCATTCCCACTCCGGGCGGACATGCACATACGACAGACCTGATAGAGCAGGTGAACCGCTTCAACGAGGGTTTCTTTGCTGACGGCAGTCCTATAAAGTCGCCTGGCGTTAAGTTCAGTTACGGCGTGGCGTGCTATCCCGAGAAACACGAGGAAGCACCAAACATCGACGTTGACATGCAGTATCTGCTCATCAAACAGCAACTGGGTGCCTCGTATGCTGTGACACAGTTGTTCTACGACAACCAGAAGTATTACGACTTCGTGGAGAAGGCGCGCAAGATAGGTGTTACGATTCCTATTATACCGGGACTGAAGCCTATGGCTAAGTTGTCGCAATTGACGGTTGTTCCGCGCTCGTTCCATTGCGACATCCCTAACGAACTGGCGCAGGAGGCAATGAAGTGCAAGACCGACGAGGATGCCAAGAGATTGGGCGTTGAGTGGACGCTGAACCAATGTCGCGACCTTTATGCTCATGGAGTGAACAACATCCACTTCTACACGATGTCAGCAGTCGACTCGGTGAAGGAGGTGATGGAGAGACTTGGGTGACGGGTGTTCTTTGCAAGCAAAGTGCCCCTTTGGGTCGAGCGGCATGATGGGTGATGGGGAGAGTTTGGCAATATGAAATTCAAGGAGGTAATAGGACAAGAGGAGGCGCAGCAGCGCCTGATACAGATGGTTAGTGAGGGGCGCGTTCCCCATGCCATGATGTTCTGCGGTCCGTCGGGCTGTGGTAAGATGGCACTTGCACTTGCCTTCGCGTCTTATCTTCTTTGCAAAAACAGCGAGGGGACGGACGACTCGTGCGGCACATGCCAGCAATGCGCTATGCTTCGCTCATGGTCGCATCCCGACTTGCTCTTTACCTATCCTGTGATAAAGCCGTCGGGGAGTAGTGCAGACCACAAAACCATTAGCGACGACTATGCACGCGAGTGGCGTGAGATGCTCAGCGAAGGACCATATTTCAGTATGGACCAATGGCTGGAGAAGATGAAAGCCGGCAACCAGCAGGCGCTTATCTATGTGGCTGAGAGCGAAGTGCTCATTCGCAAACTGAGCATGAAGTCGAGCCAAGGAGGATATAAGGTGAACATTATATGGCTGCCCGAGCGAATGCGCGAGGACTGTGCCAACAAGATGCTCAAAATAATTGAGGAACCGCCACAGCAGACGGTATTCCTCATGGTTTGCGAAGAACCCGAGCGACTGTTGGAGACAATACGCAGCCGTGTGCAGCGCATAGACATGAAGCGCATAGACACGCAGTCGATAGAGAAAGCACTTGTTGAACGACGCGCCATAGATGAAGTAATGGCTCATCAGATTGCAAGAGCATCTAACGGCGACTGGCTGAAGGCCCTTGAAGAACTGGATGCCTCGAACGAGAACCATCAGTTTCTCGACCTCTTCATCCTGCTGATGCGCCAGGCATATATGCGCAACGTGAAAGACTTGAAGGCGTGGAGTGAGAATGTTGCAGCACTTGGGCGTGAGCGTCAGAAGCGTATGCTTGTCTATTACCAGCATCTTGTGCGCGAGAATTTCATGTATAATTTCGGCAATCCCGAACTCGTATACATGACTACGGCAGAATCAAACTTCGCAAAAAACTTCGCACGCTTCATCAACGAGGCCAATGTAATAGAGATTAACGACATCTTCGCCACCGCTTTGCGTGACATAGGACAGAACGGAAACCCCAAGATGGTGTTCTATGACGTCGCGTTGAAAATGATTGTGGCGATAATGAGATAATAAATATATAAGATATGGACTTTAAGAACATGCAATTCAAGATATCTACCGACACCGACCGCGGACTCTGCAGAAGAGGCTGCGGAAGACAAGACCACCAGTTGAATACGTTTGACTGGCTTGCTGACGTGCCGGGTATAGACGAAGACACCGACCTCGTTGAGGTGCAGTTCAAGAACACCCGCAAGGGTTATTACCACAACATCTATAATCTTGACTTGAAAAAAGGCGACATCGTGGCTGTGGAGGCAAGTCCTGGTCACGACATCGGTGTGGTAACGCTTACCGGCAGACTCGTTAAGTTGCAGGTGAAGAAGGCAAACCTGAAGTCTGCCGACGACATAAAACGCATCTATCGACTGGCAAAGCAGGTGGATATGGAGAAATATCACGAGGCAAAGAGCCGTGAGCATGACACCATGATACGTAGTCGCCAGATAGCGAAGAACCTCGGTCTAGACATGAAGATTGGCGAC
>JAEEGG010008806.1_pt1 | contig 22766 bp, 16 predicted proteins | sample 9134161 | NCBI WGS metagenome assembly JAEEGG01 (sample SAMN16246543, study PRJNA631951) | gut metagenome | biome: gut microbiome; feature: rumen; material: CR-attached | host: Bos | place: Iran: Karaj | collected 2018-10
TGCCAATTTGTTGGCTTTCCAATTTAAGGTAACCCCAAGATTCTCGATGGGTGTGGTCGCTGGAGATTTACAATATGGTAGTCTGAAGTATTATTATACGGGCGAGCCATTCTATGAAAGCGAATCACTTGGATTCAGGTGGAATAGTGGCTCAATTGCAGCGTATTTCTATTTCTAATTTATTCCCAGAACAATTCCTCGGCCACGCCGTCAGCGAAGAGCATCTGCTTGTCGGTGAGGTAGAGGAATTCGCGTGTCTGTGAGAGCCTGCCTTTGGCAATCAAGGGTTGGGCGTGTTGTTCGCAATAGGTGGAGAAACGTTCACCCATCTCGCGTTTGAGCCATTTCAAATCGATGCCCCAATGGGTGCGGAGGCGCAGCATAACGTATTCGTCGTATTGCTGCTCCAGAGAGAGGATTTCTTTTTCGTAAAAGGGCCCTTCGACAGGCTCAGGGACCCTGACGCAATAACGTTCAACGCTGGAAACATTCCATTGCCGTGAAGTGCCATCGAAGGAATGCGCCGAAGGTCCAAAGCCTAAGTATGGTGTCCCGAACCAATAGCTGGCGTTGTGCTTCGAGTGCATCCCATGACGGCAAAAGTTGGAAATCTCATAATGCAAATAACCGTTTTCGGCGGCGCGCTGGCATAGGATTTCATAATCGCGCAAGGCATCCTCCTCGTTGACAGGCTGCACCTTGCCCAATTCGATTTGTTTGGTCAAAATGGCATTGGGTTCCAAAGTAAGTGCGTAGGCCGAGAGGTGGGGGAGGTCCAATGCGAAAAAGAGGTCAAGGTTGCGGTTCCATTGCTCGGCGTTTGAGGTGGGCAGACCATAAATCAAATCAATGCTGATATCACTGAAGCCCGCTTGTTTGGCCCAATCGATACATTGTCGGGCATGTTGTGAGTCATGGCGACGGCTCAGATACTTCAAGTCATTGTCGAAAAAGCTCTGGATACCGATGCTGAGCCTGTTGACCCCAAGCTGTCGCAAACCTTCGAGGTATGCCAACGACAACGTGTCGGGATTGGCTTCAAGGGTGATTTCAGCGTTTTCGTCGACGGGATACGTCTCCTTAATAAGTTGTAGCAGCTCGCTGATTTCCTTTATGGACAGCAATGAAGGCGTACCACCGCCGAAATAGATGGTGTTGATGGGAGGGGTGTGATGGCTTTCCAAAAGCGAAGGAGATTGCGGGTCAAGCCCGCAATGACTCCTTTGCTTTAAGTAATCCTCTCGTGCAACAATCTCCGCTTTCAAAGCCTCCCAAAACTGCTCTTTCAGTTTCAAGGATGGCAGCGAATAGAACCCGCAATAAGCACATTTCGAATTGCAGAAAGGAATATGGATGTAGATGCCAGCCATCTTATTTTTCAATGACCAATTTCACGGTCTTTTCTCCTTCAGTGGTCTTGATGCGGATAAAATAGATGCCGTTTTGCAGGTGGCTGATGCCGATTGTCTCAAAGTTTTCGTTGATGTTCATCACGCTTTGACCCATGATATTGAACACTTCTACTTGACTAAGGCCTACGCCTTCGACGTGAAGTATGTTCTTGGCAGGGTTTGGATAGACCTTGGCTTCCTTGCTGTATTCTGGGACGGCATCAGGAATTAACTCTATCGAAAGTGGGGCGCAGGCCGACTCGCAGTTGTCGTCGTACACAGCGATGACGACGTATTCGTAGGTTTGGAAGAACTCAACTTCGAAATCCATATATTCCGGCGTTTCCAAGAATTCTTGCAGGAGCTCGCCATTCTTCTGGATGAGGTAGCCTAACAGGTTGCCTGTTGAGCCAGGTTCGGGTTCGGTCCAGTGCAGATACACTTGTGATACGTCACCCCCGGTTTCTGCCTCCAAATCGCGGACAGGATTACAGCTGACGACCACCTCTTCTTCGCGAATCCAGCCCATGCGATCGTTGCTGCACTTGTAGGTGCCATAGACCAGGTTTTCAACAGGTTGGTTCAGTGCGTATGCGGTCACATACACGGGGTCGTCAGGTGAGAAGTTCTGGACATAGGTCAAGGTGACGATTTCCAGCATGCCATCACCGTTGATGTCGCCGAAGTTGGCTCCGTTCATGTAGGAGAGGCCTTGCGGGCGGAGCGGAAAGCCTTCGGTTACCTCGGTGCCGTCCATCTCCCAAGCGCGGATATAGCCTTGTTCGCCATCCATCAGGTTGAAGTCGGTGATGATTTCGTTTTCACCGTCGCCATCGATGTCGGCTACGGAAATGAAACCTTCGACTCCGGAAGTCAAGTTAAGCGGAAATCCAGGAGCTATGTTGCCGCTCATATCGTATTGGTAGAACACGTTGCCTTCGCCAGAGACGCCCATAAAGATGGCATATTCGTCACTGTTTTTGACCACTGTCGGAGCGGAGTAGGTCCAATAGGAGACGGGTTTAGGCCATCCCGTTCTGTACTCTCCCGTGTGGGCATCGCGCACATAATGGTTGGGGTTGTCGCCATGACAGGCTCCAACGATGCTCCAGTTGCCATCGCCTTCGAAGTCAACAACGAGCGGCGATTGATAGGAGTATTTGTAGGCTTCTTCGCTGTCCACCCTATATATCTCTTCGCCAGTATGACTGACGCAATACAAAGCGGTGGTTGTTGAAACGAACATCTCAAGGGAACCGTCACCGTCGATGTCGGCCAAGGTAGGAGTGAAAGCAGGTGTAGAAGGCAGTTCGAAGGGGAATCCTTCGATCTCTTCGCCTTGTAGGTTCCAAGCATGGATGCCTGCTGAGATACTGGCCGAGGCCTTTCCTCGGCCGCAGAAAATGATCTCCAATTCACTGTCGTTGTTGAGGTCGGCCAAAACGGGAGCGCAGATGAGCGGGTTGTTATTGGTGACTGTTGCCATCAAGACGTTGCCCGAAGCATCGAAGACGTTGATACCGCCACGGGCGTTGCCATAGGCAGTAAGGGATACGATTTCAAGTGTTCCGTCTTTGTTGATGTCGCCGACGGCAGCAGGATACTGGGCCATACCTCCCACCAAAGGTTGTGTCCAAAGCACGTTGCCTTGTCCGTCGATGACGTTGATTTCCTCGTTGTGGCATAGGATGATTTCATCGGCACCATCGTTGTTGAGGTCAGCAAGGGCTATACCGCGCATGGGTTTGTAGGTGGTGTTGGAACTGAAGCTCAGCGGGAAGCCAGGCATGGGCGTCAGGCCGTCGCGGCTTGCTGGCGGCAGTTGGGTAAGTACGCTTTCGGTTTTGATGATACCGTCTGTGTCGATGAAAGCCCGCGTGGCAGGTTGCTGTGCAACCAAGCCTAATGAAAAGGAGAAGAGGGCAAGCAATAGTAGTGTCTTTTTCATAGTCGTTTGTTTTAGTCAATGAAAAAGGCCGTGCCTTTTGCCGGTATTACCAGCGAATGACACGGCCATTATGGTTTTTACAGTCGAGGATTATTTATCCTTTTTGCAGCAGCAAAGACCTTTGTAGGCCAAGCCTGCCAAACCGGCACCGACGAGCGGGGCCACGATGAAGAGCCAGAGGTGGCTGAGGGCAGAACCGCCAGCGAAGATGGCTTGTGAGATGGAACGGGCAGGGTTGACGGAGGTGTTGGTCAACGGGATGCTGATGAGGTGGATGAGCACCAAGGTCAGACCGATGGCCAGACCGCCGAACTTACCGTTGGCGTGGCAACCGTCGGTGACACCGAGGATCACCATCAGGAACACAAAGGTCAGCACGCATTCAGTGATGAAGGCGCCACAAGCATTGATGTTCCAGTAGTTTTCGCCACAAGCGGCGAGGTCAGCGCCAAAGTCGTTGGCAGCAAAGTTGCCAGGGTTGATGTCGCCACATTTCACAATGGCATAGATGACTGCAGCGGCAGCGATGCCACCGATGATCTGTGCAGCCCAGTAAATCAGCATGTCTTTGAAGCTCATGCGACCATTGGCCCACACGCCAAAGCTGACGGCAGGATTCAGGTGGGCACCCGAGATGTGACCGACGCCATAGGCCATGGCCACCACGGTGAGACCGAAGGCGATAGCAACGCCCAGGAAACCGACTGCTCTGCCGGCGAAGATTGCAGTACCGCAACCGCCGAAAACAAGAACGAACGTGCCGAGAAGTTCGGCGAAGAATTTGTTACAAGTCTTCATAACTTTTTGGTTTTTAGTTAATTATTAGGTTTAATGATTTGGTTCTCATCCTATTGCTCCTCCGAATATGGTTCTTTGGAACACTGCAAATGTACAAAATAATCATCGCAATGCAATTTTTTCGCCTTATTTTTTAGAAAACGTGAAACAGCCTATGCTTTATGGCATTACCGTGTAATCTTTGTTGGTCAGGCTCTCGGCATAGCGCTGCAATACGGCTTTGAGATAGTCCAACTCTTCCTTTTTCGGTGTTTGACCGATGCTTTTCATTATGTTTTTCGTGTCGAAATAGAAGGTTGTGGAGTCGGTGATGCATTGGTACATCTGGTTGATGCAGTTGAATGCGATGGGATGAAGTCGGGGCTCATTGAACACGTCGCGACCGAAAGCGAAGTACGGATTGGTGTTTCCGACCAGACCTAATACGGTGGGCATGATGTCGAGTTGCTGTACGGTTGCGCTGTCGATGCCACGCAGGGTGGAGTCGGGCGTGTAGATGAATTCGATGATGGAAGAATGCCCTTTCATGGTGTAGGAATGCGGGTCGTAGCATAGTGGGGCAACATGGTCGGCGACGAAGACGAAGATGGTGTTGCTGAACCAAGGTGCAGTTTTGACACGCTCGAAGAACTTGCGTAGCGAGAGGTCGGTGTAGGCCACCACACGTTGCTCCTGTGTGTGCCCTTGCGGCACGATGTCGACATAGTCGGGCGGCACACGGTAGGGATGATGTGAGGTCAGATTGAAGACCGAGGCAAAGAAAGGCTCTTGCATCTTGTCGATTTCATCGGCCATAAACTGGTAGAAAGGCATGTCGTAAACGCCCCAGAAAGGCTCAATCGTGGTGTCGTTGACGGGATAGACAGCCTCAAATTCGTCGCGGCAATAGCAATGCTGCACCCCAAAACGCTCCGAGATTTCCTCAAAGCCCATGGAGTTGCGTTCGCTTCCGCTAAAAAACGAGGTCTGATATCCTTGTTTGGCCAAAATCTCTGGCATGGCTTCGAAGTCGGCAAACAACTCCGGCATGGTGGCAAACGAAGTCTTAAACGACGGTATGGAGGCAAGGATGGCAGGAACCGACTCGATTGACTTCATCCCGTTAGCGTAGGCGTTCACAAAAGTGTAGCCTTCTTGCATCAGCGAGTCAAGGAAAGGTGTGCATCCCTTTTCGTTGGGATAAAGCCCGGGGTTGAGGAATTTGGAGTGCTCCTTGCTGAAGCTCTCCATGATGAAGACCAACACATTGCGATGTCCTAAATCGTAGCGGCAGCTATTGATATGATGTATAGGGGAATAGACCTGTTCGATCTCTTCTGTGCTGAAGTAATTCACTTGGTCATATTCTGTGGATTTGTCCAAGGAACGCATAAAGCAATAGGGATTGCTGAGTGTGAGCCAAGTCTTTTCGGGGGAATAGGCCGCCGCTTGTTCCATTCTTACCCACGGTCGAGTGGGGTTGAAGGTGCCTCGCATGCCGCAGGCGCATAACAAGGCGACAACCACGGCGGCGATGCTATTGTAAAGATAATAGCGCCGGTTGTTGGTGATTTTGGTGGGGTGGTATTTGTTGAGCTTCCATGCCAATAGAAGGAGTGCGATGATGATGCCACTGATGATGATCAAGGTCAGGTTGCGTTGGACGAAGTCGAAAATGATGGGGAGGTTGTTGGAGTTGCTTGAGAAATGGGTGTCCTCGAGGGTAAGGCGTTTCATCGTATGGGCGAAGTAGACGACATCGGCGCTGTTGAGTAGGATGAGGGCGATATTGGTGATCAGGAAGACGGCGCTGAGCATGACCTGGTACCATTTGTGTTGGCGAAAGCGGAAGGGGAGGATGGAAAGAAGGATGAATAGGCCGTTAGCCCATAGGATGGACATGGTGTCGAAGAGCAAGCTCCCTTTTGCTACGTTGAGAAACTCATGGAGGTTATTAAAAGGGCCGAACAAAGGCTTGTCAATAACATAAAAGGCTACTTTGAGGAGCCCCATGACGAGAAAAACGGAAAGCAACCTTAAGAGCAGTGTCGTTATGTCGTTTCTCGTCAGGCGTTTCCAAAAGGTGTCGTGGTTGTGTTGCGTGTCGTTTTGCATCGTTTGATGATGTGGGTTGGGATGCAAAAATAGGAAGAATCCCTGATTTGGCGAAACAGCGCTTTTGTGAAAGCGAGTTAAGCGATGACTAAACTGAAGGATGGTATTTTTTAATATGCTGATAATGAGATTATTATATATGATATGAAAAAAAGTTGTTAAAAAACGTCCTTCGTAAGGAAAAAGGTTGTATTTTTGCAGCCACAAACGATGCTTCCGTAGCTCAGTTGGTAGAGCACCTGACTCTTAATCAGGGTGTCCAGGGTTCGACCCCCTGCGGGAGTACTTCAAACAAGCAAACCCTAATTGATAATCAATCAGTTAGGGTTTTTCGTATCTATTTCTGGCGTGTTTTTGGCGTGATAGCACAAAAAAAACACCCTGAAACGGCTTGCTTCAGGGTGCAGTTGCAATTCAATTTCCTATGTGGAAATCTGTTGCAAAGGTAACACTTTTTCAGATACTTACAACTATACTCCCATTCTTTTTTTGAGTACGGTGTCTGACTGGCTGACGAAGGCTGCGGCTATAAAGCTTCCACCAAAAGGCGACAACCCCACTCCGCAGCCTTTGGCAGACAGGCAGCCCTCCGAATCCATTTAACTGCTGGAATGGGGATTGCGGATTTTGAGCGAGGATGAGAAACAAGAGCGGGAAAACGAAAACCCATTTTTTAGCCGAGGGCTGACAAAGGTTGCGGCTAATAAGCTTCCTAAAAGATGCGAAATCTGACCTCCGCAACCTTTGGCAGACATCGGATTAACAATAACACTACAACTGAACGAGAGGGCGTATTTCGCGCCCTATGACAAAAAAGAAAGGCACCCATCAGGATGCCTTCATGATTGCTGCCGTTGTCTGTTCGTAGGGCGTTACGCCTTGTTGATTTTGCGACCGACCTTTTCGGCTCTTGTCTTGATGATGAACGAGCCGAAGCCACGGAGATAGACATTCTCTCCCTTGGCGGCATAAGTCAAGTAGAAGCGAACGGCATCGCCGACTTCTGCCCAACTGCCAACAGGAACGGACACACCCATAGACGGATCGGTTTCTTCGGTGTTGAAGATGCCGATTTTCTTCTGGGTGAGGTTGTAGGCCACGACGATGAAGTTGGCTTCGGCTGGCTTGCCGATCTGCTCTGCTGCGGCAGGCTCAGCATAGAAGTCCTTCACATCGTTGGTGAGAGTGACCACGCTTTCGAGCATAGGTGATTCGATGCGCTCACCGCTGCCGATGCCTTCCATCTGGGAGAGGTCAACCGTCTTGACATCATCCACAATGGCGGCGGCAGCTGCCAATTGATGGACAAGCATGTTGCGACGGGTTCTGCCACTGGTGACGGATGGATAGAGCGAGGCAAGCTGCTCAGCCGTCAACTGCCCAGCAAGCCCCTGAATCTCTCTGAAGTAGTTGCGCTGCGCCATCTGTGCAGCGGTCTTGGGGTCTTTCTGCGATTGTGGAAGGCCTTTCATGTAGGCGATGCCATTCCACGAGGCACCAATAACGGTACCAACTTTGCCTTTGAATCCGCCTAAGATTCCTTGCTTTATTTTGCCCATGGTTATAGTGTATTTAGGTTAGTATTACGGTTGCTTATTTTGTATAGTTGGTAGGGACTTGGTAGGGAGCGGGTCAGTACCTGATTCGGGCTGTTTCTCTACTCCCATGTCCTTTTTCTTTTTGGGTGGCCGTGCGGGTCGTTTGGTGACACCCAAGGTGCCGATACTGACACGCGAACGGTTTTGGCTGGTGACAAACATGAAACCTGAGAACTCGTCGCGGGGATTGCCGTAAGGCTTCACATTGACTTCGAAGGATTGTTTGCCAGTGCTTTTCAGCGTCACTGGAGAAGTGATGAGAAACAGCTTCTGTTGCGTGATGTTGGCAACCAAGATGACAGGATAGTCGTCTGGGTGCTGGTCGCGGTAGTAGGTAACGGCCTCCCAAGAGATTTGGAGGTCGGAACGATTGGCATTGACCGTGACCGCCGGAAGGTCGGTCGTCGGGGAATTGCCGAGAGTGGTCAGGCTGTCGAGGTCGACGGTTCTGGTCTTGTCGATGACAGCCGCATAGGAAGCCAACTGCTGGACGAGCAGGTTCCTGCGAGTCATGCCCTTGGGCTTCTTCGGATAGATGAATTCCAAATCCTCGTTGGAGAGGGACATCGAGAGTGTGACCAACTCTTTGAAATAGTCTTGCTGCATTTTCTGGTTGCCTGACCTACTCTTCTTGTAGGACTGAGGCAAGCCTTTCATGTAGAAGATGCCATTCCAGTAGGAGCCGACCACAGTGCCGACCTTGCCACTAAATCCACCGAGGATGCCTTGTTTTATTTTGCCCATTGCGTTTCGATTTTGGTGTTTTCAAAAAAAGCCGCCCGACTGGACGGCTTTTCAACATTCAACCCGATAAGCGATTAGTCGCGCTTCTTGGGTTTGGCAGGACGCTTGGTCACGGACAACGTGCCGAAGCCTACGAGGGCAATCTTCTTGCCCGTGGCGAGCATGAAGCCCGAGAAAGTGTCTTCGGCTTCGCCGTAGGCAGCCAGGCCAACATTGAACGACTGGGTACCAGTCGTGCCGATGGTGGCGGTGGAAGGCACTAGATAGACTTTCTTCTTGGTGACGTTGGCCACGAAGATGACGGGGTACTCCTCGCCGTGCTCAGCACGGAAGGCGTTGGCACCCTCCCAAGAGATGGTCAGGTTTTCGCCAGCTGCGGCGATGGTGACCTCTGGCAGGTCATCCGTCGGCGCGTTGCCGAGGGAGTTGATGTTGCCCAAGTCGACGCTCTTGGTGTCGCCATCGATGGTGGCGACAGCAGTGAGCTGCTTGACGAGGACGTTGTGACGGGTCATGCCGCTGATGGCCTCAGGGAACAAGAATTTCATCTGTTCGTCCGAGAACTGGGCGGCGATGTCCAGCACTTCCCTGAAGAAGCCGCGTTGCTTGGTCTGCGCTGCGGTCTTCGGGTTCTTGTGGGACTGGGCGAGGCCACGCATGTAGCTGATGCCGTTCCACGAAGCACCGATGACGGTGCCGACCTTACCTCTGAATCCTCCGAGGATTCCTTGCTTAATCTTTCCCATAGTTCTTATCTTTTTAGGGGTTAGTAAATTTGGTTAGCTATCTGTTTCGCAAATGTATAATCTTTTTATTTACAACAGGTTATACTGGTATTGCTTGCATTCTTTTGCGCTGGTTTGCGTAGTTTGAAGCGAAAAAAAACATTACTACACTCAAAAGAAATGAGACGATTGCGCCTAAGGTCGTCAACGAGGTGGTTAAAAAAGCAAGTACCCTAACGGCAAACGGAGACCCGCGATAGAGGGGCGTAGTTTATTTAGGGGCTTGGCTTTTTTAAGCACCGTACCCAAAAGGGTGACTATCGTCCGAAAAACAAGTGTTGGTTATCCGTTCGTTCCTTTACACTTGATTATTTGTTGAAGAAACTTTGTTTGTAATTCTGCTGAATTATGTATCTTTGCCCTCGGTTTACATTAACGGTGAACTAATTTTATTGGAAATACGAAGCGTTATGCTCTACTTGCTGATAGAAACGTGAGAAATTTCTAAAAGTTGCAAGGTTGGTATGACGGTTCGCGCATGTTTACAGCGTGGACTGATTCATCCATTTTTGCAGCTTGGGTTTCTCACGACCTCTATCAGCGAAGTGGCATAGTCAGTGCCACGCTTCTTTTAGGTATGACTCTTTTCATTGGTGCTGGTGAAAGGACAAAAGTTGCGCCCGATGACGTATTAGGGTATATGTCGATGAAGAAAGGCATTTTCATGGTGATTTTATTGCTCGTCACCATGAGCGTACACTCTCAAAACGTAGAGCAATCACTTGAGGCATACGGAGGAATAAGCATTGACAGTTACTCCAAGTACTCATTCGGAACATCCTACGAAATAGGTGGAACCTGGAATGACAGGTTTCATCTCGGAGGAGGTGCTGGATTCAGGTATACCGAGGCATTGTACTATACCTCATCTCTGACACATGATAAATCCTACGACGGGAAGTTCCTTATTCCTGTATTTGCCAGAGTCTCGGTAAATCTAACAAAAGAAGACGTGAAGCCTTTTCTCCGTTGCGATTTAGGATACACTTTCGATGTGGGGCAGAACAAAAACAAAAACACCGAAGGTCTCTTTTTCCATCCAGCAGTAGGAGTCGATATTTCGACAAGCGGAAAGAGTTCCTTGTATTTTGCATTGGGATTGAATGTCCAGCACACACATTACCAACACTTCGGTGTGCCAACTGAAACTGTGGTTGGATATACAAGCAATCTAATACTATCCATCGGAATGAAATTCTAAAACCAATCATCACAATGAGACAGAGATTAGTTTTCGCGTTAGTTGCAGTAAGTATGGTTTTCATACTTTCATCCTGCACAAAAGAAGGAAATGGGAGCCAAGGTGCAAACAGGAATTATTCCGTTACCTATAATGGCCACTACAATTCCGCCACCATCAACATTTTCGAGTATGACGGAAACGGCGATCCCATATATCATGTAGGTGGAAAATTCTACCAAGGCAAGACGAAGGAGTATACTGCCCAAAGCTCCACCACCAAGATAAAAATACATGTGGAATTGCCTTTCGACATCGGATGGGTTCCGACAGCATACTCGATTTCAAATAGCCCTATAAATGTTGTCATTGATGACAACACAAGGTTAGGAGGTGAACCTTATTAAATAGAGCCGTCGAAAGACGGCTTTTTTTTATGTAACAGCAAAACTTTGCCAAGCGACACCTTCCCGAATGCTCTAATTAGGGTGGTAGGTGGGGTAAGTGGTGGCACTTAGGAACGAAGCGACTGCCCTTCTTTCCAAATTTTCAAGACAGGGTGGTTGGTGGGGTTTGATGGTGGTTGCCTGAGCGGAGCTTTAGCGGAGCGACCTGTTCCAAATTCTGGGGCGGTGGTCGGGGGTGACGGCGGCACGGATGTGCGTCGGATCAGCAGGTAAGGGGGAAAAGCGCCTGCGGCTAAGGGGCGGTGACACTCACGCAAGAATGAGAAAACCGAGCCTAAACGACTTTACGAGAGTGGGATACCCTGCGCCCCGTTCGCGCCAGCGCGGCCGACCCGCCCGACAGGAGTCCGCGCACGGTTTCAATCCGAAGCGGCGGCGGGCGTGCCTTTTGCGGCGGCGACCCCGAAGAGGCAGGCACCAGTATGGCCATTGCGGGCTGAGGTGGCAACGATGAGGGGACGAAACAAGATGCGCTTTAGCGCACCACAAAGGGAACCGCCGGGCGGACGCGCAAGCAGGGGCGCAAAACAAAAGGGGCGCGGCGACCCCCGCTAATAAGTTGCGAGGTACGAGAACCGCTTGGGGGTACGGGGGGCGACAAGAAAGCCCCGAGCGAGCAAGGAGCCACGAAAGCGGTTGGCCTTGGAGACGCAAACGCTCGCTGGAGCCGCGCCAGTGGAGCGCAGCGGAACGCTTGTCGCGGGACAGCGAAGAGCAGCGGCGGTGTTGCGCAAGGGCGGCAACCTGAAAAAGCGCACGACGTAGGAGCTCAGCATTTTTTTAGATTGCCGCTCGTTATACCCTTGCGCACACCAAGGCAACCGCAAGAAGCGGCGACGAAGGGAACACCGATTTCCCCCTCCTGCTGAATTAGGTAGGTTGTGCGTTGGGATGATGTGTCGTTTTTTACGTTTGTTTCGTTCTATCGTACTTACGTCATACGTGCTTACGACACTATTTCAACCACTTACGGTATTTTATCCAGACACGGAGCCAGATGCGGGCGATGGAGTCGATGGCATCACCAAATATCATCTTACTGTATTTGTCGAAGTTCTGTCCCCATTCGGTCTGTTCCATGAATTCTTGCATGGGCTGGGTGTTCTGGAAGGTCTCAGGGATGAGGTAGTATGAGAACAGATAGGAGTATTGCGAAACGGCACTCATGAAGTCCCATGTGTTGTCGTTGTCGCCTCCCCAACCATTGGTGTATTTTCGCGTGGCCACATCGTTCTCGACATCCATGACAAAGGGTGTCGGTTTGAGTGTCAAAGGATAGCCATCGGGGTCGTAGAAGAAACGGTTGTTGTCCTTGTCAATCTTGTAGGATTTGTTGACCTGGTCTTCCCATTTCTTCTCGATGGCTCCGTGGATGCCTTTCTCGTCGGAGAATGGACGACTGTCGCAATGCAGCGGCATGTGACAGTCGGCAATGTAGTGGCTGAGGATGAAGAACCGCATGGCGATGTGGTTGCCTGTGGTAGCGATTGGACAGCCTCTGTCCTCGCGGTGCAGCATCTTGAAGTTGTCGACGATGCTATGTGAAATGGACTCGCAACGGTCGGCGCAGTTGCCAGCAACGCATTTGTAGGGCTTGTTGTACAATGGCGACGACTTCCGCATCAGTTCATAGATGCTGTGAGTGGTGGGTAGTTTGTCGAAGGTGGTATAAGGACCGTCCTCAGTGGGTTGGTATTTGACGATGTGGCTGGTGGACATGTCCTTGAACACCTCATCGGGATACCAAGCTCCTTGGATTACAAAGTCACGGTAGTTCTTGAACCACCTGACAAGGGCTTTGGCTTCCTTGCGGACATCTTCGCTGACACTTTTGACAACGGATTGGTTGTCGGTGGTGGCGATGACTTCCAATCGTTTTATGGCCATAAAGGCTATCCATGCGTGGGAGTATTTTTTCATAGTGTTGGCGTTTTGAGGCTTCAAAGATAGTGAAAAATGTTGAGATTGCGGGTCAAGCCCGCAATGAGGGTTGGGCTAAGAGAGCTTTCAAGTCAGTAGATGCTTAAAGATAGCAGTTGAGGCAGCCGCTGGCGGGGTTTTTGCCCATCATTAAGCCCAAGCCGTGGGTAAGGCGCGACGGCCTTTCATAAAGCTTTCTTGCAGGCGAGCCGCCTACATGCCTGATGAGGCCGCACTGGGCATGTGTCGTTTTTCTTTTCGTTAGTTTTTCGTGCTAACGTGCTTACGTTATTCGTACTAACGAGCTGACGAAGCAGTTGGGGCTGAAAAACGACTCTTGCCCAGGGCGATTGAGAAGTAGTGGCAGGCCGTCGCGCGGCAGCTGGGCGGTGTTGCCGACGAGCAGAGTGGCACCCGCAGGAACGAGGACGGCCACCCTGAGCGTCGGCATTACCGCACAGCATTGGGGAGGCAAAGTAAGAGCTTTCCGCTGCAAAAACCGTGACAGCGGCGGCTTGGTCGGTAAAGGCTAAAAAGAGGACTTATAGGACTGATTGGGCTTATAGAGAAGTGGTGCCCTCATACGGGGTGCGGCTGCTGGTATTGGCCGCGTAGGTGAGCGGAACAGGCGTTTTGTGGGTGAGAGACGGCGCGACCGACTACGGCACAACAAGCTTCTTTTTAAGTGTGGCTTTCCAGCGATGGTGTGGCTGGTGCGGTTGGGCGCCCTGACGACGGACTGTAGCGGAGCGAGCAGACAACGGCGGAGGTACGGAGCCATTGCCTGCCCGTCGGAGCGGAAGGTAGTTGTCAGGGCGCGAAGGGAGGGACACTCACGATGAAGCTGAGGGAGCTTCGTTAGCGAAGGTGAAAACGCCCGTGTAGCGACCGAAGCGGCGAATGCCAGCAGCTTAGGTTTGTGCGGCTGGTTGGGATGAACACGATGTGGAGCCACCAAAGCGATGCGAGCAGGCGCAGGGGACGGCAGCGCGGAGAGGCGTTAATGGAGCGGAGACCACAGAGAGGTACGAACCGTGGTCGTAGCGGAATGGTAGCCCGTAGCACTGACGGCCACAAGACAAACGCTTCGCTGGGGGCGGAACACCTTGAAAGGGTTGGGATGGTGATGCTTGAAGAAGTCTTCTTATTTGAAGAGTCCGCCTTTGCCATCACCAAAAAAGTACTTGCCTCCATCGGCAAGCAAGGCAAGCAAAATAGCTATTGCTACGATTCCCATGATGTACAGTGTTTTTTTGTTAAACCATAGATTAGATTTCCTGTAGCGCGCTGATTGCTTCATCCAGATTGTCGCAAGCGGTTCCCAGTTGCTCGATGGCTTCTTGCATTGCTTCACCACGTTCGCTTTCCTGCAAACCTTCTGGCATGTTATCGAACTTGTCTTGCTCTTCATCCATCATGGAATCGAGTTTGTCTTTGATTTCTTCAAGTGATGCGATGTACTTCGCAATCTCTTTTCTTCCTTGTGCGTTCATGATTATGAGTTTTGATGATTATTTAATTCTGTTCATTTCAATTATCCTCTTGCAGGTCTATACGCACTGCCCCAATCTTTTCGAGTAATATGAGGAGATCCCGTAATGGTATTCTCGGTTTGTGTATTATTCCTCTTCTTTTTGGGTTTAGGTTTTTTATTTGAGGTATTTGAGATTTTATAGATTTTCAAGTTTGTTGCAATCTTTTGACAACGTTCAAGTCCTGTTTGGAAAAACCGAGCATCAGTACCACATTCGTTCTGAAGCTCCACAAAATTCAAATAGAATGCCGACTTTCGAATTGCATTATATAATCGTCTGTCCATATTGGTTGTACCATTTGGACCATACATTCCCTTAAACCATTGTAACCATTTATCTCGAAGGGCATTATCAAGTCTATTTTCTGGTGTATCATTCTTTTCCGAAAGCCATTGCTTATCCCATTTTTTCTTTGCCAATCTTCTTAAGCTTCGAGCCATCGTAAATAGTTTCCTTAAGCTTTCCTTCCCACATTCCTCAATAACAATATCTTGCAAATTACCATCAACAATAATCTTGTGCAATCTCATTACTTCACATTTCAATTGGGCGTTGGTCTGACCGCTTTCTCTTGCTTCCATCAGCTTTTTAACGTCCTCAACAATAGCTGCCCTATCGGATTGCTCGGCTTCATTCAAATGCTGTATGTTTGTGCTTTCGTTCATGGTTGTATTAAAATAGGATTAGTTCTTGTTTGTTATGGGTGTATGCCACTTTACTCATTTTTTATTTTAATTTGCCTATCAATCCATTTCTCCATTCGCCACTGCCAATATAATCCTTGATGAGTCATCCTTCCTTCTGGTGCGAAACGCATATAGTCAAGATCGTATAGCATCGGCATTCTGGTTACCTTTAGGTCGTCAATCTTGCTAAGACTACCGATAGACTGGAACGCCTCCCGATAATAACTGCTCCCAACCTTGTATGCGTATAAAGCACCAGTTTGAGTGAATTCAACCACGACATAATCACCCATAAACATTGCCAAGGCGCAGTTGTCAACATTGGAATCGACTGTTCTGAAATGCCTATTGACTGTTTGTGCAGGAAGGTACTTGAGAACCTGTTGTCTTGAAAAGATAGAACCATACACCCTGAAATTGGACAATTTGTGGGCTTGCTTCGACCAAAAATTCTTTCGGTCTTTATCCTGACACAAAACTTCAAAGAATAGGCGGATGACCTCTTGCATCACCCAATTAAGAAGAATCTTTCTCGCCTGTTGCAGGTTTTTCTTTTGTTCTTCGCTTGCATCATCAAAAGGAGCCCACTTGGTCTCATCGAAAGGGTCTCCTATTCTCTTCATAGCGACATCAAGCAAGTTTTTGTCGAAATCCTCAGCTTCCAGAATGAGTTTAGGCAATAATAACTTGTCCGTTCTCATCTGATTGTGGAGATTTAGGGCGGAAATCAATTCGTCGTATTCCCCTTGCGGGACATCGTTAAAGTAGGTTTGAATAGTATCGCTGAAATAAGGATAGTTAATACGCGTAGTTGGCATTAGGACTATTGGGGGTGCCCATTGCCAAGATTGTTTTGTCTTACGAAGGTAAGCGCCCAGTTTTGCGGGGCCATCGTTATCGATAAACGGAGCAATGACGGCAATTTCTTTTGCGTCTTTGTCGGAATGCCTAAGAACGAGTTGTTTTATTGCCTCACGAACATCTGGCGAAAACTCATACCAATGGCGAAGCAAACTGTGAAGGAATCCTTTCAAACAAGAAGGAGTCCAATTACCATCTTTCTCCTCTGTCTTAATCAAGAAATACACGAAATCTATCTCGGTTTTTTCTGTTAGCCCGTAGCCAAGGCTGCGGGCTTCAAGCAAAGTCAGGTCAATGGATTCAGGCTCTTCACCTTCTTTCCATAGCTTATGCAGATGGTTGATTAGTTTCTTGATTTCATCGTCACTAAGAGCATCCCTAACCTCCAACATCCTGTCGCCAATTCCTTTTAGAATGTCCAAGTTTTCATTGAACTTCTCTTCGTTGAATCCAGCGTTAACGAAACCAAATACCCTGTCTTCGTTATATCCAAAGCCTAACAGTTTTTTAAGGTCAGAGCGGTCCATTATTTCAAGCGGATTTTGGCAATTTCTTCAAGTTGTTGTTCTGCGTTGGTTCTGATTTTGAACTCGACACGACGAGACAGGTCTTTGTTTTCAGAACCATCAGCATTAAGTATAGGATGGCTATACGAAAGACCATTGGCGGTAATCTTATACAATGCCCAGTTCATTATGTCATCACTGTTTTCCATCGTCTCAGAGACTTTCAAGCAATAGTTCAATACTTCTCTGGCGCGACTTTGGGAAAGATTGATGTTGTACATATATCCTCCGTCAGAATCGGTATGGCCTTCAATACGGATTTCTTCGATAGCATCACGATAGCGAGGGTCAGAGATGATGGTCATGAATCTGGGGAAGAAATCGCTCAAGATAGCCTTGTAACTATCATTTGGTATTGAGCTTCCTTTGGAAAAATAAGACACTTTAGCATCAAGGGATTCATTTGTCAGGAAACGGACAGCCAAATCAGTTGAATCCACCACGGCATTCCAACTGGCCAAGTCGTCACGGAACTCCTTTGCAATATCCAAGAACAACTCTGCCTTGATGTCGTTATACTGATTTGCTATTTCCGCATCCGCTTCAGCTTTCTGCTGAATATCCAACATTGTGGATGCCAACAAGAGCACGAAGATGAAAAGCACCCCCGCCATCAAGTCACCAATCGAGAGCGAGAAGGGGTTTTCGGGACTTTCTATGTCTTTGGAGCGTTTCATCTTTTATTGATTTGCTTTCTGTTGTGGCAACTTCTCTACACGGTCAAGCAAAGCTTTGACGCTGCGCTCTGTTTTCGCAAGAGCATTATAGATACCACTGACCACTTCGTGTAACGGCGATGTGGAGTTGGATATTTCTTGGGATGCTTTGGTAACGGCTGTAGTGAACGTGTCAAGCAAGCCCTGCATATTCTTCGAGGAGGTTGTAGCATACCTGTTGAGTCCTTTCTCTATCTCGGCAAAGACACCTTTCAAACCGTCCTCTATGCCACTGATACGGTCGGAATACCCTTTAACTTGGGTCGCAACGACTTGATTGAGGTTATTTATTCTCTCAAAGTCGGCAAGCATTTTTTCAGTGCTATCCACCATTCCATTGGATGCGTTTTCTATGGATTCAGCCACATCAGAAATCTTGGCTGTGAGAGTGCCAATGTTGGACTTAGCATCAGCCAAATCCCGATTGGCAGCGGTAATCTTTTCAATAGCAGCGGAATAGATTTCCTCAATGCTACCAAGTTTGGCGATCTGTTGAGAGAACTCTTCGGAGACGGTCTTCTGTGCCTCAACCGATTTCGAGATTTCATCAGGAATCCCATTCATGGCACCAGAAGCATTTTCTATCTGTTGCTGGATTTCAGAAAGCTGTCCTTTGACTGCATTGGTCAAATCTTCAGTGTACTTTTCGAATCGGCTCTGGGTCTCTTTAGTGAATTCTTTTTGGGCATTGATGGTCATCTCTCCCGACTTAATAAGATTTTCCGTTGCAGAATTGACGGCACTAGTCAACCCTTCAGTGTACTTCTCGAAGTAGGTTTGGGCTTCTTTTGTGAATTCCTTCTGAGCGTCGATGGACAATTCACCAGACTTGATTAGATTCTCCGTCGCCGTATTGATGGCAGCAGGAACGCCTTTCATTTCATCGGTGGCTAAAATGAACTGTTCCAATAGTTCATTCATTTTGCCGTTGACCTTTTCCGTTAGGCGGTCGGCAAAGCTATCGCTCAGTTTCTTAAACTCACTAAGCAAGCCATCAGCAACAGTTTGAGCAGGGTTTTCCAGTTTATGTGAAATCTCCGACATAATAGGTGTTACCTTCTCATCAAAAATCTTATCAAGGTCGTTACCAAAAGTGAGTTGGAGACCGTCTATCTTATTGGAAATCTTCTCCAATCCCGCATCCAGCAAGGCTCCTGACGGACGATGATATTGCCTGTTAATACGGGCACAAAGCGAATCAACGGAATTGCAAATCTTGTTATTAAGCATCCTTTCAATCAGCAGGAAAACAACCGAGAAAATCATACCAAAAACAGAAGTAAAGAATGCTGTTCCCATGCCTGCCAACAGTGTTTCGATACTGGTACGGATACTTTCCGAGGATGCCGTGTTGAACATCAAAACAGAAACAGAGAGACCAATAAAAGTTCCCAAGATACCAAGGCTGGTAAGGATGCTCGGTACAGCTTGCATCAGGCGCAAATTCAGCTTATACCCAGCAGCAACTCCTTGGGTGCTAAAAGCATCTTCAATGTAATCAGAAGTTTGACCCAAGTCATTTTCAAGCAGCATCCTACCTATCTTTGTCTTGGATAAGTCTGCTTGTGAAGCAGGAAATGTCAAGGAGTCGCAATCTTTGGTGATTCTTCTTGTCTTTGCCCAAACCCGAATTAGTGCATATACAAACAGACACACGATAAATAGTATCACAACCAGTGTGATAGTGCCAAGTGTTCCGTGAAATAAAGAAGGTATGTTCATAAGTGTTGTTTTATTCAAATGTTATTTTTGGTAAATTGTCCACAATGTCCAGCGTTTTGATGCTGAGGGTGATAATGCTTTGTAGCAAGTCGAGCGGATAGCGAGGGTTGCCGTGCTCGATACCCCACTGGTTGGCATCGTTGCGGATGTCGCTTTTGGCATCTACTTTGTCACAGTAGCGTTCCATGATCCATTCAATGGCGCTCTTGCCATTGACCACGTAGTCGTAGGCGCGCAAAGGAATGTTTCGCAGGGTGATGAAGGGATTGTATTCAATGACACTCTTGTCCTTGTCTTTGCCAAGTTTCCCAAATTTCATTTGGGTGACGCGGTACAGTTGTTCCTGACTTTCGGCTTCCATTCCTGGCAACATGTTATGCATGTCTATCACCACTTCTTTCGATGCCTCTACTTGCTCGTAGTTGAGATGCAAGTCTGCCAACTCACGCCCTGCACGGCTGAATGCCCAGAAGTCTTCTGCTTTATCCACCAATGGCAAACGTGGCAGCATCTTCTTCAGGTCGTTGGCAAAGGTCTCGCGGTAGGTGGGACTATGCAGGAAGCCATAGACATAATAGAAGATGTCTTCTTTTTGCACTTTGCCGCCATACTGCTCTCTTGCCCTTTTGAGGATGAAATCGGTGACGGCATCGTGGCGGATATACTTTTCGCCGCCATCGTCAAACAGTGAGACTTGTGCGCCTTTGCGCTCTTCGTACCAATAGAGGGGGAATCCTTGTCCCTTTTCTTGATAGTCTAAAGATGTTGGCGTACAAACAATCAGACAATTGAAATCTTTACTTGATCCAACACCGGAAACAAAAATCACTTTGTTTTCCATGTTCTCTTGGGGAAAAACTGATGGTGTTAGACCTACTACTTCGTTAAAGTATTTGTCCAAAAACATTTGTGATTTAACAAAAGGCCGATAAGTTGCGTATCTAATATGTTTGTTTATTTCTTCTACAGAGAATAAAAACCTTTTTTTTGCTCTATTTTTCAAAATAGCAGTCCAGCTAATTTTACTTGGGTCAGTACATATATTATTTTCAAGATCGTTTAATTGTTCATCGTTCAAAGACACAACGTTTTCATTATAAAATTCCATCATTCTTTTTACGTTCTGCTTCAAACTCTTTTTCGAATAGTTAAATGCCCAAGCGTCTCTTGCTGTAAAAACACCCAGAAAATTGAGATTAAAGAAAGATTTTGATAGTTTATCAAATTTCTTATCAGGCTGTAATTGAGTGTATCCTGAAAATGATGACGACCCACTTTCAAACCAATCTCCTGAGGTATTTGGGTGTATTTTCTTCCATTCAATTTTTGATACAGATTTGTATTTTTTCAATATAAATAGTTTTTCTTCTCTAGAGAGGTAATCACCTATATCATAATAATGAATGTGACCATCAAAAGTCGTATGAGGATTATGAACCAGTATTGTAATAGTTATTTTATTCCTAGAACCAGAACCAAATATTTTGCCTCCTTCCTTTTTTGACAATTCACCAGATGAACGCTGATTTCCTCGTAAATCAAAGACATATACGGATTCGAATTCCTCAGAAATTGTTTTTCTCATTCCATCATAAGAAAGGCCCTCAATCCACGACCCATTACTAACAAATGCAATTATTCCACCTGTATCTTCTTGAAGTATTCTATCAGATGACCACCTAAATGCCTTAATATAACTATCACGTAATGCTGCAACGCCTAATGCTGAGTTATTACTACTTTTCTTCCGATAAGTGTCTATGATTCGTTTGTCTAACAATTCATACTTTTCGTTCTGTGCATTATCATTTGCATCTTTTTGACCTTTGGAATACGGAGGGTTTCCTAATATTACCATAATTGGGCTATCAAGTTGTCGTTGCACACGCTTGTTATTTTCCAAAAAAGGAGTCTCAAAGCCTTCCAATTCTTTCTGACGGTCAAGTCCTTGCTTCTTAGCGTACATCTGTTCGCCCAACTGGAAAGTATCGGTAAGGCAAATGCCCGGGAAAGCCGTGTAACTTTCAGTTTGATGCAGCAAGTCGTGATAGACATTCTCAATGTTGACACTGGCGATATAGTAGGCCAGTAACACGATTTCGTTGGCAAAAATCTCGTTCTTGTATTTATACTCAATATCCTTGATGATTCCACTCTGCAACAAGCGAGTGATAAAAGTACCTGTGCCAGTGAACGGGTCTATGATTTTCACATTACGGTCATTCAACGAGCGACCAAAATGTTCTTTGAGTACATGCTCCACACTGTGGATGATGAAATCCACCACTTCAACAGGGGTATAGACGATGCCTAATTGCTCTTTCACTTTCGGGAAGGCAGTGGTGAAGAACTTATCGTATAGTTCCACCACAACCTTTTGTTTGGCTTCGGCATTATCCAGTTTCTCGGCACGTTGACGGACACTGTCGTAGAACTTTTCCAAGCTTTTTCGGTCGGCTTCGTCAATCTTATCGTTCAACAAGGCCACAATCTTGCTCATCGCCTTACTGACAGGATTGTTGGCGGTGAATGCATAGCTGTCAAACAGCGCTTCAAAGACAGGCTGGGTGATGATATGTTGCGCCAGCATCTCCACCGCCTGCGGTTCGCTGACTGAGGGATTGATGTCTTTGTGCAGACCTTTCAAGAAACGGTCAAATTCTCGACGGGCTTTGGGTTCTTCGGCAATCAGACGATTGATTTGGGCAATGTGTTTCTCGGCAATCTTGGCGACATCGCTTGCCCACTGTTCCCAATAGCGTTTGCTGCCCACCTTTTGCACCATGCGGGCGAAAATGACATTTTGCAGTTGCTCAAAACGAAGTTCCAATTGGGTTTGATATTCGGGTTGCGATTCGGCTGCCATCCAACTGTTATTCCCGCCTTCCTCCTCGTTGCCACTGCCGTAGCCTATCAATTGGCTTCCTGGTCGGATAAGCTGTACCGAATCAGGACGTTTCTTGTTGAGTTCAATCTTGTTGACCATAGCATTGAAACGGTCATCGTGGGCGCGAAGGGCATTGAGGATGTCCCACACCACGGCGTAGGTCTTGTTGTCGTCCAATGCCTTCTCTGGGTCAACGTCGCTTGGCACCACGATGGGGATGATGATGTAGCCATATTTCTTGCCTTCGGCACGCCGCATGACACGCCCCACGCTCTGCACCACGTCTACCTGCGAGTTTTTGGCTGCAAGGAAGATGACGGCATCCAACGAGGGAACGTCAACACCTTCGCTCAAGCAACGGACATTGCTCAACAGGTGGCAATTAAAACCGTCGGTTCGTGTGCGTTTCAGCCAATCCAAATGCTCTTCACGACGAGCAGCACCCATACTGCCGTCCACATGACGGGCTTCCACACGAACTAATCCCTCACGTTCTTTGTCATTGAGACTGGCATAATAGGATTCAGCACAGGCATTAAAGGCATTTGTGATAGCCTTGGAGACTTTGATATTTTGGCAGAAAGCAACGGCGCGATGCATGGGTTGCGGGTCAATCTCACGCAATAGTTGGTTGTCGTAACGACTGCGCTTGCTGAGTGCGTTGATGCAGCCAATGAGTTTTGCCATATCATCGGTGTCAACTTCCTTACGGGTGTCGTTGTCAAGACCAGAAAGTGCGGCTTGCACTTCGGTGGTCACATCGCCAGGCTCCACGTTAAGGATAAGTACCTTGTAATCGCTGAGAAGGTTCTTGTCCACTGCCTTACCGAAACCTAAGCGATAGAATTCTTCACCATAAAGTTCGGCA
>JAEEGG010008807.1_pt1 | contig 22766 bp, 15 predicted proteins | sample 9134161 | NCBI WGS metagenome assembly JAEEGG01 (sample SAMN16246543, study PRJNA631951) | gut metagenome | biome: gut microbiome; feature: rumen; material: CR-attached | host: Bos | place: Iran: Karaj | collected 2018-10
GAAACCAGCATCATAAGTGATGCCAAAAAGACAGTAAATCTTTTCATTAGCGTGATTTGTTGATGTTTTTACACGACAAAAATAGATATTTTTCAAAAAATGGCAATATTTTTGTTGCAAGATTGATAAAAGTTTTGCATTTTTGCAGGTTGAAAGAGAAGTATAATATCTAAAACATAAGCTATGATTAAGAAAGCATTTTTTACTCTATTGTTTCTATCTGTAACAGCCTGGGTTTCAGCACAGTCTTTACAGTTTGAATTGAATGGTCACGTCTATGAGGAAGGCGAGACCATCCAATGCAACACTCCTACTGAATGGGGTGAATATCTTCAGGATATGCAGATTAGGAATCTGACCAGTCAGGATTGGAATGTTTTGGTAAAAAAGGAGGTCATTGAAGACCTTGAAGGTGTCTCGAACTATTTCTGCTGGGGCTTGTGCTTCGGTCCTGACACTTATGTTAGCCCGAATCCTGTTGCTGTACCTGCCAACAGCATTACAGCTGTTGGAGCTCTTTCGTTCCATGCGATGTTCGAAGATAATGTGTTCGGCAAGGTGCAGGTGAAGTATTCCGCCTATGACGAGCGCCATCCTGAAGACGCTGTTACCATTAATGTGGTTTTCCACAAGTCAGGTGAGGGCGTTCATGAGGTTGCTGCTGTGCGTTTCGGTCAAGCCTACCCCAATCCGGCTTCCTCTGTCGTGAACTTCGACTACAACGTCAATGCCAGCGATAGAGCTTCGGTCTCGGTCTACAACCTGCTTGGCCAGGAAGTGATGAACCTGCCGATTAACACACTGCAAGACCGTCTCTCGATTTCGGTTGCCGATCTCAACAACGGTATCTATTTCTGCAACCTGTTTGTAAACGGTAGCGCCGTGAAGACGGAAAAATTCGTCGTCAAGAAGTAATTTTGCTTTTGGCAAACTAAAAAAGGGTGATGTCGTATGACGTCGCCCTTTTTGCGTTTAAAGAAGTAATAATTAGGCCTGAATTGGGATTATTCACGTTTTTTACTATTTTTAATAAGGTATTGATTATTTTTCTTATCTTTGCAAATTATTTCGTAAGTATTATGCAAATCACTGTTTTTCTATGAATACGCGCTTTATTACTAGATTGATCCTCACGTCGTTATTCCTTGTTTTGAATGTCATGGCCGCCATTGCCCAAGACGAGAACAGCATCAAAGGCTTCGTTTACGAGGAGTCGACGGGTGAACCTATGATGTTCACCAACGTTTATCTTAGGGGAACCACCTTTGGTGGTGCAACAGACGAAAACGGCTATTTCAATATCAACCGTATCCCTGATGGTCGCTATACCTTGTTGATTACAAGTGTGGGCTACGATACCATCAGCGAGACATTCAACTTGTCGAAAGGCCAGAGCGTCAGCCGTAAGTATTACTTGAAAGAGACCAGCCAGAAACTGGAGACAGTGACCATTACGGCCGACAAGATTGAGGCGCGTACCGAAACCAAGACCTCGGTCATCACCGTCACGCCCAAGACCATCACCAAGATTCCGAGCGTGGGCGGCCAGGCCGACTTCGCGCAATACCTTCAGGTGGTTCCAGGTGTCATCTTCACTGGCGACCAAGGAGGTCAGCTTTATATCCGTGGTGGCTCGCCCATCCAAAACAAGGTGCTGCTCGACGGTATGGTGGTCTACAATCCCTTCCATTCCATAGGTCTGTTCTCGGTGTTCGACACCGACATCATCCGTAATGCCGATGTTTACACGGGCGGTTTTGGTGCCGAATACAGCGGTCGTATCTCCTCCATTATGGACATCTCCACTCGTGATGGCAACAAGAAACGTCTCTCTGGAAAGCTGGGTGCCAACTGTTTCGGCGCCAAGGTGATGCTCGAAGGTCCTCTGAAAAAGGCCAAGACCCCCGATGACGCGACGATTTCCTTTATCCTTTCAGCGAAGAACTCCTATCTCGAACAGTCCAGCAAGTTCCTCTATCCCTACGCATCAAAGACTGGCCTGCCTTTCAATTACCAAGACTTTTATGGTAAGGTTTCACTCAATGCCCCCAATGGTAGTAAAGTCAACTTGTTCGGCTTCTCCTTCAACGATCAGGTGAACAATTACATGTCGCTCTCTGATTTCGGTTGGGACTCGTACGGTGCAGGTGCCAACTTCCTTGTCATCCCTGGTAAGGCCCCTGTGATGATTGAAGGTAACATCGCCTATTCGAGCTACACCTCACGCATGAAGGAAACCGACAGTCCGGACCGTTTCAGCAACATCAACGGCTTCAATATGGGCTTTGATTTCAGCCAGTTCATGGGTAAGAATACTTTGAAGTATGGTATCGAGATGTTGGGTTACACGACGGACTATCAGACCTATAGTGTGTATGGCCACAGCAAAATCGGTGACAGGGTGAATTCCACCGAGATTGGCGTTTATGCCAAATACAAGGCTGTGTTGGGCAAGTTCTTGTTGGAGCCGAGCTTCCGTCTGCAATTCTATGCCTCGCTGTCCGATCTTTCACCTGAACCTCGTTTGGCTGTCAAATACAACGCCAACGATTGGCTTCGTCTGAAAGCTGCCGCAGGTATGTACTCGCAGAATTTCGTGGCTGCCACGAGTGACCGCGATGTCGTGAACCTGTTCTATGGCTTCCTTTCGGGTATCGACAACCTGCCGGCCACCTACGATGGCAAGCCCATCAACAGTTACCTGCAAAAGGCCAACCACTTCATTTTGGGTGCTGAGTTCGACATCGCAAAGAATGCCACGGTGAATTTGGAGGGTTACTGGAAAGACTTCGTCCAGCTGACCAACATCAACCGCAATAAGATTTATGCTGACGGATCTTCCGATATTCCCGACCTGCTGAAGAAAGACTTTACCAAGGAAACAGGCGATGCCTATGGTTTCGACGTGTCGCTGAAATATGAAGACCAACATTGGTACCTCTGGGCTGTTTATGCCTTGGGCTTCGTGACCAGAGAATATGAAAAGGCCGTGGAAGGCGGCGTGGAACTCACGCAATATGCGCCCCACTTCGACCGTCGTCACAACATCAATTTGATTCTGACCTACACTGCCGGTTCAAAACGCCAGTGGGAGTTCAGCGGACGTTGGAACTTCGGTAGCGGCTTCCCGTTCACACAGGTACAGGGCTTCTATGAGTACTATTCCTTCCAGGACGGTATCAACTTCGACTACACTACCACCAATGGTGAACTGGGTGTGTTGTTCGGTGAGCTCAATGGCGGACGTCTGCCCACCTATCACCGCTTCGACCTTGATGTGAAGCGTAAGTTCTTCTTCACGGAGAACATCAATTTGGAGGCCGACCTCGGTGTGACCAATGTCTACAACCGCAACAACGTGTTTTATGTCAACTTGATTACCAGTGATATAGCGCGTCAGCTGCCCATCCTTCCGACCTTGGGCTTGACCCTCACGTTCTGATGCAGAAGTAACCGATGAATAGCTTTCCCACCCCACCTAAGGCCGCCATCCGTCCGCACGCGATGACGATGCACGACCATACCCGTATCGACAACTATTATTGGCTCAACGAGCGTGAGAATCCTGAGGTTTTGGCCTATCTCGAAGCCGAAAACCAATATGCCGATGCCTGTATGAAACATACCGAACCGCTTCAGGAACAACTCTTTAAGGAGATTACAGGCCGCATCAAGCAGGATGACAACTCGGTTCCAGTGAAAATTCGGGACTATTACCACTACACGCGTTACGAAGAAGGGAAAGAGTATCCCATTTATTGCCGCAAGAAGCACAATTTGGAGGCACCCGAAGAGATTCTGCTGGATTGTAATGCCTTGGCTGAAGGTTATGCTTTCTTTGATGTTGGTGAAGTCAGTCTTAGCGAGGATGATTGTCTGTTGGCGTATTCGGTGGATACGGTGAGTCGCCGCATTTATACGGTGTATGTCAAGGACTTGGAAACGGGCGAGCTTGTAGGTGAACCTATCAATGGCACTTCTGGCAATGTGGTTTGGGCCAGTGATAACAAGACCTTGTTTTATGGTGTTAAGGACGAGACGTTACGGCCTTGCAAAATTATGCGACACCGTTTGGGTACAAGTCCGAGTGACGATATGGAAGTGTATCGTGAAACTGATGAAACCTTTGTGTGTTACATCAGCAAGACAAAGTCAAGAAAGTATCTGATAATCAATTCGGATTCAACACTGTCTTCAGAATGCCGTATTCTTGAGAGCGATCAACCGGAAGGCTCATTCCGCGTGTTTCAGGAACGTCAACCTGACATGCTGTATGGCATCGACCATTACCGTGAGCATTTTTACATCCAGACCAACGCTGACGAGGCGAAGAATTATAAGATTATGCGCACTCCTGTCGGGCAGACCGAGAAACCATACTGGGAGGAGGTCGTGCCGCATCGTGAGCAGGTGATGATTGAAGGCTTCACGATCTTCGACAAGTTCTTTGTCATCGAGGAACGTGAAGGTGGTTTGGTCAAGATTCGAGTGAGGTCATGGGATGGCAACGCCGACTATTACATTGATTTCGGTGAGCCTACCTATACCGCAGGCGTGGGTGCCAATCCAGACTTTGATGCTATCACCCTGCGCTATTCCTACAACTCCATGACTACGCCTTCGTCGGTTTATGATTTCGACATGGGAAAGCGCACCAAGACCTTGCTCAAACGCCAGGAAATCGTGGGTGGCTATAACCCAGAGGATTATGTAACTGAGCGCTTGATGGCACCTTCGCATGATGGTGTATTGGTTCCGATTTCAATAGTTTACAAGAAAGGTACGGTAAAAGCGAGGGTCCCTGAGCTTGTCGAAGGGCCCGGACCCAACGGTAGTCCTCTTGTCCTCTACGGTTACGGTTCTTATGGCTCCAGTACTGATGCCTATTTTTCATTGGCGCGTATCAGTCTTTTGGATCGTGGCTTTATCTGGGCCATCGCCCACATTCGAGGCGGTGAAGAGATGGGACGACAGTGGTATGACGACGGCAAGATGCTGAACAAGAAAAACACCTTCCTTGATTTCATTGCCTGTGCTGAATACCTTATTAATAAAGGTTACACTTCACCGCATAAAATGTTTGCCATGGGTGGCAGTGCTGGCGGTCTGCTGGTAGGTGCTGTGACCAATATGCGTCCCGACTTGTGGAAGGGAGTCATCGCACAAGTGCCCTTTGTGGATGTTGTCACCACGATGCTCGACGAAAGCATCCCGCTCACCACGGGCGAATACGACGAATGGGGCAATCCCAACGAGAAAAAGTATTATGATTACATGCTTTCCTATTCGCCTTACGACAACGTGGAAGCCAAGGATTATCCTGCCATGCTCATTACCTCGGGTTTGCACGACAGTCAGGTGCAGTACTGGGAGCCTGCCAAGTGGGCTGCCAAGCTTCGTGCGGTAAAGACCGACAAGAACCCATTGTATCTGAAGACCGAGATGGACTATGGCCATGGTGGTGCTTCGGGTCGTTTTGAGGGCTTCAAGGAGGTCGCCTTGGAGTATGCTTTTATGCTCGATTTGCTGAAAGGAAGCTGAGATTCATCGTTTTTTTGTACTTTTGAAGCCTCAAATACTAAAAGTGATTGTAATATGAAAAGATTGGCTTTGATATTGGCTGCTATCTTCATGGTTTTTAATGGGTTTGCACAAAAACAACCCAAATTCACGGAAGAAGATGCTAAACAGTTTTACCGCACCATACAAGGTGATTACACCGTCATTGTGAACGATTCCACCACTGCCATGGCGCATTTCACCCCGATTTGGGAGAACATGGGCAACCGTTTTCAATGGATGTATGTGGAGGTGGTGATGGATAAGAAGGTCATCCTTCAGAAAGTCCTTGAGGTGCAGCCCAAGACCGATAAGCAGTTCCGCGTGTATATCCACGACTTGAGAAATCCTGAGCAGTTTGTGGGCAAATGGGGCAACCGCAATTACTTTGATGGCTTCAATACCAGCATCATCAAAGGGGGGAAACGCCTTACCTTTGTGAAGACCTCAGATTTCTCCTATCAGATGCACAAGATAATGAGGGTCAGCGAAATAGATTGCTTCCCGAAAGGCGATTTGCTGCATCTCAAGTTCGTGCAACAGGACGAACGCTTCTATGTCAAGCGGGTGCCTAAAAAGACAAACCGAATCCTTGGTTATCAAGGCATAAAGGAACTGACGGACTAAGTAAGATAGAAAAATGGCTCCTTTGGTCGCTGAGCTTGTCGAAGCGTCGAAGGAGCCACTTTTTTATTTCATCTTGAATACCCAAGCTGCACTACTCTTCAAATCGCTGTATTTCAACCCACTGGTGTCGATGAAGAGTTGCCCGTCCTTGTATTTCCAAGGCAAGGTCTTAGGACATCCAAGTAGCGTGACTTTAATGTTGTCGGCGGGTTGGTCGATTTCCAAAACCAATTGGTCTTCGGGATAGTCGAGAGCGATGGCGTAAAGTGCATCTTTGCCTTGCGTGTAGCAAATGTTGGGTTGCTCGCAGGTGTAAGTGGCCTTCAAGCCTTGTGCGGGTAGCATAGCGCCTACTTGAAAGTCTTTCATCACCTGTTTTTCCATCTTTTTAGACGACCAATACAAGGCAATTGTGGCTTCAAATTCGTCTTCTTCATAGAAGACCTCGATGCTGTGTTGGCCTTGCGCTAATTTCATCTTGCCCGACTTCGCTTTTCTTGTGTCTTCTATGACGGTATTGCCATCGATGACAAGTTTTGCCTTGTCGTCGGTCTGGATTTCAAAGGTATAGGTGTCAGCCATGCAGGAGAATACGCCTTGCCAATGGGCTTGGAAGTGGTCGCAGCTGATGGCAGGGTCAGGGGAGTTGCGTTTCCAGTCGAAGTTGATTTCCGCATCGTTGCGTGTCACTGTGACGGGCTTCATCTCGTAGAATTTCTTGTAAGGTCGTGTGCCATAGATGGCTTCCCCGTTGATATCGAGCCAGTGGCCGAGGTCAAGCAAGCGTTCTTGTTGCAACAGCGGTATTTTACCATCGGCGGCAGGACCCACGTTGAGCGTCATGCCGCCACCTGCCGCCACAAGGACGCAGAAATGACGGATGAGTTCGTCTGATGTCATATAGTTCTCCAAAGGCTCGTTGCGGTTGAGGCCGAAGCTGCGACCCAAGCCACGACATTCGGCCCAAGGGCGGTCGGTGAGGGTGATACCTGCGCTATATTCGGGCGTGCGGAAGCCGTGTTGTTGTCCATTTCCCCATCGGTCATTGACGATAGCATCCTTGCCCACGGTGTTATAATACCACGAGATGAGTTCGGTGGCGTGCCATTGCTCCGCGCTGTTGCGCCATTCGCCGTCGGTGAAGAGGACGGTGGGCTGGTAGCGCGTGATGAGTTCCTTGAACTGCGGAATCATGTGCGTGTCAACGTAGGTGCCGATATTCTCGTCGGGATCTTCGTACCAGCGGTGGATGGGGCTGGTCCACTCGGGCAGGGAGTAGTAGAAGCCCATTTTGAGGCCTTTTCTACGCACGGCATCGGTCAGCTCACCACAGATGTCGCGGTGCGGCCCGACTTCCACGGAGTTCCAATTGGGCGCGTATTGGCTTGGCCAGAGGCAGAAGCCATCATGGTGCTTCGAAACCAACAAGACATACTTTGCTCCCGATTTCTTAAATAGCTCAGCCCATTCATCTGGATTCCAAAGCTCGGCTTTCCACATCGGTGCAAAGTTTTCGTATTTGAAGTCCTTTCCGTAGATGCGTTCTTGGAAAGCCTTGCGGTCGTCATTGGTAGTCAGGCCACGGTAATACCATTCGGCATAGCCTTCAAGGCTGGCGTAGGCAGGCACGGAATATACGCCCCAATGGATGAAGATGCCCAATTTGGCATCGGAGAACCATTGCGGATAGCCCCGCTCGTTGATGGATTCCCAAGTGGGCTCAACTTGGGCAGATAGAAGGTTGCTGAAAAGCAACGCTGCGATGATTAGGAGGGTTTTGTTTGCTTTCATAATGCGCAAAAGTAGTACATTTTTCATTGATTTGGAGATTTGTTTGAAATTTCATAATTTTGCCGTATGAACATTTACCAACTTTTCCCCCGACTGTTCGGAAACAAACAAACCGAATTCCGACTGAACGGTAGCAAGGCTGAAAACGGCTGCGGCACTTTCAACGACATTGACAACATCGCCCTTGAAGCCATTAAAGACTTGGGCTTCACCCATATCTGGCTGACTGGCATCCTAAAACATGCCTCCGAAAGCACCGGCACACATCCTGACATTACCAAAGGCCGCGCAGGGTCGCCTTACGCTGTTACGGATTACCATGCCGTCGACCCGGATTTAGGCACAATGGTCGACTTTGAAGCATTGGTTAACCGCATCCATGATAAAGGAATGAAAGTAATCATCGACTTCATTCCCAATCACTTGGCGCGACAGAACAAAGGCTTTGACCCGTGCAATTTCTATTATTGCGAGGGACAAGGCTTTGTTTCTCCTCGTCAAGTCGCGGAGCAACCTTATGAGGAATATCCCGCCAAAGCCACGGGCAACAATGTCTTTGCGCCCAATCCGAGTATCAACGACTGGTATGACACGGTCAAGTTGAACTATGACGAGCACGACACATGGGAGAAGATGCTGGAGATCTTACGTTTCTGGTGCGGAAAGGATGTCGATGGTTTCCGTGTGGACATGGCTGAGATGGTTCCAGTGGCGTTTTGGCAGTGGGTGATAGCGCATTTGAGACAGGACTATCAGTCTTTGATGATTGCAGAAATTTATCAGCCAGACTTATACAAACCTTTCCTTGATGCGGGTTTCGATTACCTTTATGACAAGGTCGGCTTGTACAACACATTGGAACGGGTGCTTTGCGAAGGTCACGAGGCGAAAGAAATCAGCGAGGTATGGAAGGACTTGCACGATATGGACGACCACATGTTACGTTTCATGGAAAACCATGATGAGAAGCGTTTGGCTTCACCGCAGTTTGTGGGCAATGCCTTTGCCGCCTTGCCCGCCGTGTCGCTTTCCGCCTTGATGAATACTGGGCCGTATATGGTTTACAATGGTCAGGAGAGTGGGGAAGACGCTGTAGGTGAAATGGGTTACAGCGGTGATGACGGACGTACTTCCATCTTCGACTATTGCCACATGCCGCAACACCAAAAGTGGATGAGTGGCGGTAAGTTCGATGGAGGTGGGTTTGATGAAGCGCAGAAGAAGTTGTTTGGCTATTACCGTAAACTACTGTATTTCAGAAATGAACACTCGGCAATAATAGAAGGCAAGTTCTATGACCTGATGTGGTGCAACCCTTGGTATATGAACTTCGATCCGCAGTTTGTCTACGCCTTTTTGCGTTATTCCGATTCGGAACGCTTGTTAGTGGTTGTGAACTTCAACCGCACCGAAGCGCGTGATGTGGAAGTGAAAATTCCGCATGATGCCTTGGCGTTGATTGGAAAGAGCAGGGCCAACGAGTTTGATATGAATGACTTCGCCTCGGAGATGGTCCCTGTACATTTGGAGCCCTCCGAGACGAAGGTCATCGATTTTGATTCAAGGGGAGTTGTGTTTGGGAATCGTTAAGATGGATGTTATTTCATCCCTTCGACGGTGTAACCTAATCCTTGGAGCAGTTTCAGCACGCCTTGCTCGCCACAGAGGTGACCCGCACCCACGGCGAAGAGGGTCGGCTTTTCGGCCATCATGTCAGGCATCATGCCGATCCAGTTGTGGTTGCGGTTGTCTAGTAATGCGGCCTCTTCTTCGGGGGATGCGGCACATTCGCCTTCCAACTCTTCTTCTAATACTGCTTCAAGTTGTTTAAAATCCTGTGCGAAATAAGCGGCAGTGATGCGGTCGACCAATCTCGTAACTTCCTCAAAATGGTCTACCATGCACATGAGGTCTTCAACCTGTTTCGGTAGCTCTGTGCCATAGAGTACGTCCATCTGGAAATCGACAGTCTCGAATCCTTTGACGCTTTTGCCGTTTTGCAGGGCAAGCATCTGGAAGTAATTGTCAAGCAATTCCATAGGGTTGAACGACTGGGTCTTTTTCATGTATTCTGCCAAAGAGAGGGTGGTGGAGAGGGCAACGGGCTTCATCTTTTCCACTTGAGCGGCGAAAGTCTCGTCTTCAAGATTGGTGCCTAACACTTCAAACAGTAATATGTTTAGTCGTGAAAGTTGGTCGGCAGTGAGTAGCGAGGATAAGGTAACCCCTTCGGGCAACATCTGCGACTGCATCAAGCGTGCGGCGTTTTCGGGTTTGAAGGCGTCCATCATGTCCAATTCACCGCATACTTGCTGGGTGTTTTCGATGGCCTCATTCATACCTGGAATGCTGTCGGCAAACGAGGCTGGAGCTAAATGGTAGGTGCCGACAATATAGCTGGGTGATTCAAGGCCATTGCCGGAAATACGATAAAGAAGTTGGGCTTGGGCGTTAAAAGCCACGCATGCGATAAAAGCTGCTGCCAAAAAGAATGCTTTTCTCATTTCTTATGATTTTATTGGTTTTGCGGGCAAAGATAGATAATCTTTTCAAAAGTGTTGTAAACGAGTTATTTTTTTTACTTTTGCGATGAAATATATTGTGACATGCTTCCTCTCGTAAAAAACGACCCTTGGTTAGAACCTGTAAACAAAGCTGTTGAACAGCGTCACGACCGTTATGAACAACGGCTCAATGGTATCAAGAACCGCTACGGTAGCCTGATGACTTTTGCAACTGCACATCAGTTTTTGGGTTTCAACTATGACAAACGCCGCCACGGCTGGTGGTACCGCGAATGGGCTCCAGCAGCGCATTACCTCTCATTGATGGGCGACTTCAACGACTGGAACCGCTATGAGTATCCTTTGGAACTGGCAGGTGCTGGTCTATGGGAGATTTTCCTGCCCGACAGCGAGTTTGGAAAAAGACTTGTTCATGGCAGCAAACTGAAGGTGTTGATACAGTCGCAAATCGGGGAGCATGAGCGCATTCCCGTGTATATCAAGCGGGTGATTCAGGACGAAGGCAACAAAGACTTTGCGGGCCAGTTCTGGAATCCGCCTGTACCTTATATATTTAAGCACGCTGCACCGCAACTGAAAAATGACCCGTTGCTGATTTACGAGACGCATGTCGGCATGGCTCAGGAGGAGGAAAGGGTAGGGACCTACAAGGAGTTTACCGAAAAGATTCTGCCGCGCATCAAGGCAGACGGCTATAATGCCATCCAACTCATGGCCATCGCCGAGCATCCATATTATGGCTCGTTCGGTTATCATGTCTCCAATTTCTTTGCGCCGAGCTCGCGTTTTGGTACGCCCGAGGAGTTGAAGGAACTCATCGACACGGCACACGGCATGGGTATGCTGGTCATCATGGACCTCGTGCATTCCCACACGGTGAAGAACATCCGCGAGGGCATCAACCTGTTCGACGGATCCGACAGCCAATACCTGCATCCCGGCGAGCGCGGCAACCATAATCTATGGGACTCCAAACTTTTCAACTACGGCAAGGAGGAGACGTTGCAATTTCTGCTTTCCAATGTGCGCTACTGGCTGGAGGAGTACCGTTTCGACGGCTTCCGTTTCGACGGTGTGACCTCGATGCTTTATCTTGACCATGGCATCGGAACAACGTTTGATGCACCGGAGAAATACTTTGGCGACAATGTAGATGATGACGCGGTCACCTATATGCAACTGGCTAACACACTTTGTCATGAACTGAATCCGCAGGCCGTCACTATTGCAGAGGATGTGAGTGGTATGCCTGGCCTTTGCAACCCGATTGCCGACGGCGGCATGGGTTTCGATTACCGCTTGGGCATGGGCTTGCCCGACTTTTGGATCAAGGTGCTGAAGGATGAGCCCGAGGAACAGTGGAACATGAAGAACTTTTTCTTCACCATGACCAACCACCTGCCACTGACCAAAACGGTGGCCTACGCTGAGAGTCACGACCAGGCGCTGGTGGGCGACAAAACCATTGCTTTCCGCCTGATGGATAAGGAGATGTACACCGCCATGAGTATAGATACACCATCCTTGACCGTCGACCGAGGCATAGCCTTGCACAAGATGATCCGTCTTTTCACGCTCACGCTGGGCGGTGAGGCTTGGCTCAACTTCATGGGCAACGAGTTCGGTCATCCCGAGTGGATTGACTTTCCACGCCTCGACAACGGTTGGAGTTATCAATATGCCCGCCGCCAATGGTCGTTGGTGGATAATGAGAACCTGAAATACCGCTTCATGGGCGCTTTCGACAAGGCCATGCTCGACTTCGTGAAGCACCATCCTGTGATGCAGGCGCCACCTGCGTGGATGCTCTATGCCGACGAGGAAAACAAGACTGTTGTTTACGAACGCGGCAATCTTATCTTTGTCTTCAACTGGGGGACGCATTCCATCCCCGATTACGTGATTCCCGTCAGGGAGACGGGTGATTATCGCATCATTCTTACCACCGATGACAAGGCTTTCGGCGGCTTCGGCAACATTGATGCAAGTGTGAGGTTCCCGTCTGAGAAGAAAAAGGACGTCATCACTATGAAAATCTATAATGTCAGCCGTGTGGCGACGGTGTACCAAAGGGTATGATTATTTTCTCACTTGTCCCTTAAACCATGCCTTGAGTTCCTCGTCTAGACCTTTTTGCTGTTCCAACGAGTTGTCGAAGTCTTCAAAATACTGGCGGAAACTGTTGACGCTTTCGTGTAGTGTGTTCGGGAAATAGGTCACTTTCTGGCCGAGGCTGCCAAAGAGGCCCAAGGCATCGTTGAGTTCGATATTGGACTTACGGTTTTTCAGTTCGGCTACGGCCTTGGCGGCACGATGGTAATTGCCGAGGGTGCCGTCAGTGAGATTGATGGTGCCGCTTTGAGGGTATTCCACGCGAATATCTGCTTTGTCTTCCCAATAACTTTCAGGCAGTGGTACCACGAGGGTGAAGTTCTCGCCATCGTATGTCCAGTCGATTTCCTTACCATTGTAATAGACATGCTCGGGAAAGTCGGAGGCCACAAACTTCAGTGTGATGTTGCGTGAGGCAGGTATGTAGTTGCCTTCGGCAGGGTAGAGGTTGGCAAAATAGGTGTTTCCTTGCCGAGTGGCGCGGAACCTAACCCACATGTTGTTCTCGTCGTAGTTCTTGTCGTCGCCGTCATCGTAATACATCGTGAAGTCGCCATCGGCACCTGGGTAAATCATTAGGTCGAATTGCGTCCAGTCAGTGCCGCCCACATGTTGGTGGCAATCAGCATACTGCGGGATGATGGAACCGGCTTTCACATAGAGCGGGTATTCATCGATCATGAAGCTGCGGGTGACGACTTGGTTGCCTTGCAGCATTGTTCCTGTACACACCTCGTACCAAGTGCCTTGAGGCAGCCAGATATCCAAGGTGGAGAAACTGCCTTCCATTGGGGCGGTGATAGGAGCCACCAGCATATCATCACCAAACATGTATTCGTTTCGGAAACTATAGGCTTCGGGGGAGTCGGGCCATTCATAGTAGAGCGGACGGCAGAGCGAGAGGCCTTCGTCGTGGGCTTTGCGGGCCATGGTGTATATATAAGGTATCATCTGACGGCGTTGATGGATGGTGTTGCGGATGATTTCGGTGTATTCGGCAGGCAACAGCCACGGCTCCTTGTTGATGGAGGCATCTTTGGTGGAATGGCTACGTAAGATGGGACTCAAGGCACCAAACTGCATCCAGCGGGCGTATAGTTCGGGTGCGATGGCACCGCCCCAGTGACCGCCGATGTCGTGGCTCCAGAAGCCATACAACACATTGCTTGCGGTAGAGTTGAAATAGGGCTGGAAGTCGAGCGATTTCCATGAGATGAAGGAGTCGCCGGAAAAACCGATTTGGTAACGGTGATTGCCCAATCCGCCCCAACGGTGGTAGAGCATCGGGCGTGTGTTACGGTTGCGCTCAAAGTTGGAGAAGAAGCAGTAGTTGATCCACCAGGTGTTGCTTAGGTTGGTGAGTTGTTTGTCGTTAGGCCATTGCTGCCAGTCGAGCCACCAGAAATCGATGCCGTTGCGTTCCATGTGCTTGAGCACGACATCGAACATGCCTGACATGAAGAGTTTGTTGGAGCCTTGCCACGGAATGCTAGGTCGCCCCGTGGTGTCGAGGTGCATGTAAGCGGCCATCTGGTCATAGCATTCCTCGTAGGGCTCCACACCACCTGCGGGATGCAGGTTAAGCGTGGTGCGGATGTCGCGGCGGTCCATGTCGGCGATGAGGCGTTTATAGTCGGGGAAGAGTTTCTTGTTCCAAGTCCAGCCCGTCCAGTTGCCTTTGCCAGGTTCGGTATAATGCCAGTCCATGTCGATGACGAGCACATCGATGGGGATATCGTATTGATCGAATTTCTTCACCAAATCACGAAGTTCCTTGTCGCTGTACGACCAATAGCGCGACCACCAATAGCCGAAGGCATAGCGAGGCGGCAGCGGTACCTTGCCGGCGAAAACGGTGAAGTCCTTCAATGCCTGCTTGTAATCGTGGCCGTAACCCATGAAGTACCAGTCTATGTTGTCAAGGCTTTCGCGTTCCTTCACCCAAGCCCATTCGCTGTCGTCAAATAGATAGGTTTTCGAATCATCGATGAGCGTCCAGCCGTCAGTGGCCAAAAGACCGTCCTCAAGGGGTATCTTTTGGTCGGTGGTACCGACACGGGTGTCGCCCTCGTAGCTGTCCAAGGTGCGGTAGGTGCCTTTAAGGTTGTTTTCCTGCACCATGCCAGGCTTCCATGTGAAACTAGGATTGACACCCTTCAATGAGATGATGCTCAGATTGTCGGCGGTAAAAGCACCACTGTCTTTCTTGTATTGCAGTTTCAGTTTGGCCGTGGTGATTTCAATTGTTTTCCCATCTTTGACCTTGAAATCCACGGTGGAGTAGTCACGAATGACAGCGACTTGCGAGGCTTCATCGACGAAATGCCCATCTTTGGCATATTCCATTCGGATGACGCCATCGGTGATGACAGTGAAACGTACGTTGGCATCCTGATAAGCGATGTTTTTGTTTTGCGCGTTGAGACTGATAGTTAACAACGCAAGCAGTAAGGCAGTGAGGAGTCTTTTCATGAGAGAAAGTATTGGTTTGTAGCGGCAAAGGTAAGAATTATATGAATTCATCCGACGGAAACGAAAAAAGCCACCCGAAGGTGGCTTTCATCATTTCGAATATCTATTCTTTAGAAGTTGTAATACAGTCTGATTTGAGGAGCAGCCAGGTCGCCATCCAGCAGGAAACCATCGGTTGCATAGAAATTGTGGTCGTAACCGACTTTACCGAAGCGGAAAGCGGCAGTCCAGTGGTCGGTGGCCATCCAGGCGATACCGGGTTGGATTGTCACAGCATAATCACGAACGTCATCAAGCAAGCCGAAGTCGCCACAAAGGTCGAAAAACAGAGAGAACTTGCCAATGGTGGTAGCCACGTAACGGACATAGGGCTGAAGAGCCAGCGTGTTGGTGTTAGTGGTGACAGTTTGTCCCAGCACATCGAGCTTGGAGTGATTGAAGTTGTAGCCGGCACCAAGAGCCACTTGCCAGTGGTCGTTAATGGCATAGCCTACCTCAGGAGCAATGGAGAGACTCGTTTGATTCTTTTGAATGTTTGCACCCAGGCCACCGCCGACCCAAACTTGAGCGTTAGCTGTGAAAATGCCTGCAAAGGCAAGAGCTAAGACTAAGAATAATTTCTTCATTTTTTAATGTTTTAAGGTTAATTATTTGTTGATTAGGTTGATTTCTATTTTGAACCGGACGGACATTATCAATTTCCGTGCCAGAATTTCGTTCGGCTCTTGTAGAGACGCGCCATGGCACGTCTCTACCAACCGAATTAGGTTTATTTCTCAATGAATGCGATCGTGTCACCTTTTGACACACGCTTGCCTTGGTCTGCCGTGGCCTCGACAATCTTTCCAGACCACAAAGCATAGACGGGTTCCATGCCATGCTCACTATTGATGGCACAGAGCAGGTCGCCTTCCTTGTAGACCTTGCCAGGGGCAGGGGCGATGCTCTTGTCGTCGAAGTCGACTTCCCACATCACGATGCCACTCACAGGAGCGACAACGGGTTCGGCGTTGGGGTGACGCAATGCGCGCAGGTCTGGAATCTTGGCCTCGCCGCCTGCTTTCTCGAACTTGGCCTTCATCTTTGCTTCCAACTCTTGGTTGAAACGACGCTTGGCTTCGCCTGACTTGTACTCGCGGTACTGCTTCTCGTGCATGGCGAACTCGAAGAGCTCCTCGTCGTCTTGTCCGCGGTCCCAGCCTTCCTTTTTCATCATCTCGATGAAATGTGGTAAAGCATTGGGGTAGTTGTCTTGCGGGTTGCCCGTGAAGAATTCGAAGCCTTTCTTCTTAGCTAGCTCCACGATTTCAGGAGCAAGCGTACCCGGGAGTTTGCCAGCCTTGCCGAGGATCATGTCCCAAGCGGCAGGGTCGATGCTGGTCTCGTAACGAGGCTCTCCCTTACTGAGTGCAAAGAGGTTCATCAGCGCGATGTTCTTGGTGTACTGGCTGAACGGGGTGACCAAAGGCGGGTTACCGAGTTTCGGCCAAATATCTTGCACCTCTTGGAAGAGTTCGACGAGCATCTCGTCCTCGCTCAATGCCGGCAGACCTTGTTTCTCACGGTTCATGTTGATGGCGGCGTGTACCGGTTTTAGGTCGGCCATCAGCGAACCCATCATGCCACCAGGCAGTCCGCAGCCCACCAGCAACGAGTTGATGTAACGGTTGCGCGGGTCAATCCAGTATCCGAGGAAGTCATCCATAAAGCTCTGTGTCATGCTACGGGCGGCCATATAGGTCTTCATGTCGATGTCCTTGACGAGGAAGCCAGCATCTTTCAGCATAGCTTGCACACTGATGACGTCGGGGTGGACGGTGCCCCATGACAGCGGCTCCATGGCCACATCAACGTAGTCGCAGCCGGCCTTGCAGACCTCAAGCATCGAAGCCATCGAGAGGCCTGGGGTGGTGTGACCATGGTACTGCACCTTGATTTCGGGGTGTTGTTTCTTGATATGTTCAACGATGCGACCCAAGCTGACAGGACGACCCACACCGGCCATATCCTTCAAGGCTATCTCCTTGGCACCTGCCTCGATGAGTTGGTCGGCGATATGCATGTAATACTCGGCGTTATGCACCTGCGAGTAGGTGATACTCATGGCGGCTTGCGAGATCATGCCGGCTGCGTTGGCCCAAGGGATGGATGGGATGATGTTACGCACATCGTTGAGACCGCAGAAGATACGGGTGATGTCGACGCCTTGTGCCTTCTTCACCTTATACATAAGTTGACGCACATCGGCGGGCACAGGGTTCATTCTCAGGGCGTTGAGGGCACGGTCGAGCATGTGGCACTCGATGCCGCCTTTATGCAATGCTGCCGTAAAGGCACGTACCGATGGGTTCGGGTTCTCTCCGTAAAGCAGGTTCACCTGTTCGGCGGCGCCGCCGTTGGTCTCCACGCGGTCGAAGCAGCCCATGTCAATAATCAAGGGCGCAATCTTTTCCAGTTGGTCCTTGCGTGGCACATATTTGCCTGACGACTGCCACATGTCGCGATATACTAGGCTGAATTTTACTTCTTTTTTCATTATTTTGTAGTGTTTTAGACGATTTTGAAATGAGGCTGCAAAGGTACAACTTTCCCAGCAATTAGACTCAAAAAAATCAGCAGTTTCGCTTGACCAATCAAAAAAGTTGTATATTTGCTGCGGTTCCTATGGCGGACGCATAGTATAATATGACAACAGTTCTGGCAAGCAAGTTAAAGCGATTGTATGTCTCCCCTAAGTTTAGGGAGTTTGTCAGATTTGCCATAGTTGGTTTGGTTGCCACAGGTATTCATTATGGCATCTACTATCTTCTCAATTTGTTCATCAATGTTAATGTTGCCTACACAATTGGCTATGTGGTTTCTTGGTTGGCCAATCTGTATCTGACAGCACATTTCACTTTTAAAAGTACATTGTCCTTCAAGAGGGGGGCTGGTTTTGCCGCTTCACACCTCGTCAATTATTTATTGCACATGCTTTTCTTGAATCTGTTTCTTGCCATTGGGGTTTCAGAAGAGATTGCGCCATTGTTTGTGTTTGCTTTGGTCATCCCCATTAATTTCATGTTAGTAAGGTTCGTGTTCAAATCAAAACAATTTCAAAGTCAAGAAAAATGAAACTGAATGTTGTCATACCTTGCTATAACGAAGATGAAGTCCTGCACGAAACCAATCGTCAACTGACAGAACTTGTTGATTCAATGATAGATGATAACCTATTGACAGAATGTGATATTCTATATGTTGACGATGGCAGCGATGACAAAACTTGGGATGTCATAGAAGAATTGCAAACCACGAGCCCATACGTTCATGGTTTGAAACTTGCGCATAATGTGGGTCACCAAAATGCGCTTTGGGCAGGGTTGGAACAATCTGTCGGCAAGTGCGACGCTGTTGTTTCGATTGATGCAGACTTGCAGCATGATATTCATAGAATTCCGGATATGGTATTATCCTATCAGGCCGGCTATGAAGTTGTCTATGGGATCAGAAACTCAAGGGCAACCGATTCTAAATTTAAGAAAAGAACGGCCCTATCGTTTTACAAATTAATGCAAAAAATAGGCGTAGATCTTATACCTAATCATGCTGATTTCAGGCTGTTGGGGAAAAACGCCTTGCAAGCCTTGTCGGAATTTCCGGAGCGGAATCTGTTTCTTCGTGGGATGGTTAGGCTGTTGGGCTTTAAGGAAACCTATGTGTATTTTGATTGCAACGAACGGTATGCGGGGAAATCAAAGTATTCTTCAAGAAAGATGTTCGCTTTTGCATTAGATGGCATCACTTCGTTTTCGGTTTGGCCATTGAGAATCATCTCTTTGATTGGATTGATATGTTTAGGTGTATCTATCGCTGAAATGATATATATATTAGTCGCTTATTTTCAAGGGCGTACCATTCAAGGTTGGGCATCTTTGTTGTTCTCGGTTTGGTTTTTGGGCGGTTTGCTTTTGTTTTCCGTAGGTGTGGTTGGAGAATATATTGGGAAAATCTACAAGGAAGTGAAAAGGCGGCCTCGATATATTATTGAAAAACAGATATAGTATTGGTTCGAGTATGAATATGCATAAAAAAAACATTTTTTCGTGGCTCTGTAATATTGCGGTTCTAGTTATTGTAATCGCATTTTTTATCATCTCTTGTTCTGGCTTTATGATGGGGGATGATTTATGGATGAATGGCGCTGTTTCCAATTTGTATGACTTGGTGAAACATACTGCGGGGTTTTATCTTCACAGTGGTGGGCGCTTGTTTTCAGTGGCATGTCAGTATCTGTTTAGCGGGGTGCTTGGAGACAACAGGATTTGGTATGCTATTGTGAATACACTGTTTTTTGTCTTGTTTATTTTGATATGTGGAAAACTGATCCAAGAAGGGAAAAAAGGATTTGCATCCCGTTTGTTGTTATTTGCTTTGCTGTTTTGGTTCCTGTGTCCGGTCCCCAAGAACACCCTGTTCTGGATTGCGGGATCACCAACCTATATGTGGGCAAACACCTTGTCTTTTGTTTTCCTGTTACTATTCCAAAAGTATAAGGATGAGGATTTTGGCCGCAAGGAGAAACTGGGATTGTTTGTCTTGTCCTTTCTGGCTGCTTCGGAATACATCACCTGTGCTGCGATTAGTGGCGCGCTGGTGGTATATTATGCATTCCATATAAAAAAGCTGAAAGGGAATGCGATTCCTTTTGCGGTTGGTTTTATTGTGGGTTCAATAGTATTGTTGTTTGCGCCTGGCAGTCTTCGAAGAGCGGGGTTTGATACGCAATGCGCCTCTCTCTTTGATATAGGGGATTTGGTGCGTCATCCTGTGTGGGAAATAATGAAGTATAAGGCTTTATGGCTGTTTTTGGCTGTTTGGATCTGGGGATGGATAAAAGACAAGGAGCTGGTTAAACAATGGACAAAAGACAATGCTGTATTATTATTGTCGTTAGGATGGAGCGTTGTTGCTTTCAGTGTGGTTTTCAGACCCGTGAAACGTGCTTTGTTTTTCCCGGAAGCCTTGTCGATGGTCCTTGTTTTGAAGTTTTTGTATGATTATCTAGGTGCGATTAGAATTCGGTTTGCTGCCAAATCAAGTCATCGTGTTTTACACATTGTCGGCAGGGTGATGATGGTGTTTTTATTTGTTGGGTTTGCGGTGGATGCAGTGTTTGCCATAATGGAAACCGACAAGCAGCGAAAGAATAATGATATGTCACTGAACCAAATTGTGGATTCAGGAGGGATTGTTGCTCTGGATAACATGCTTTCATCCCATCGTATGGCTTATGCTCCAGTTTTTTATCCGCATACATTCAAGGATTTAGCGAATAAATATAATCTGGATACCGTGTGTGTATATCCTTACTATTGTTTAGATAAGTATTATGATCAAGATCCTCCCTTGGAAAATGTTTATGTTGCCTATGATTATTATGCGGATGATGCTGATGTTCCCAATAGTGTGGTTGTTTTAGTGATAAGAATTGAAGACGGTCGTATTCAGGAAAAAGGCGGTCATGTCGTCTTTACTGTTGACTGTGATAGACAGGAGCCTATAGTTTTTGAAAGGGAAGAGCCAAATTATTGTTTTGAAGGCTATTGCTATTATCCTTTTTATTTTGATCGAAGCGATGCTAAGAATTTGAAAAGCGTTGAGTGTGAGTTCAAATAAGTCAAAAAAGCAGAGAGCGCATCGTTTGGTGCGCCCTCTGAATCTTGATGCCTGATTAATTCTTAAAACAAATTATCCAAGATCTTATCTTCCACCAAATTCGGCATTGTAACCTTTAGCTTAGGCTCCGCCTCCATAGCGCGCTTGATGGCGAAAGTGGCACCTTCGTTGCGGGCCCAGTTGCGGCGGGCGATGCCGTTGTTCACGTCCCAGTGGAGCATGCAGTGGAGTCTTCTGTCAGCATCAGCAGTGCCGTCGAGGACCATGCCGAAGCCGCCATTGATGACTTCGCCCCAGCCTACGCCGCCGCCGTTGTGGATGCTCACCCAAGTGGCACCACGGAAACCGTCGCCGATGACGTTCTGCACAGCCATGTCGGCAGTGAAGCTCGAGCCGTCGTAGATGTTGGAGGTCTCACGGAACGGGCTGTCGGTGCCGGACACGTCGTGGTGGTCGCGGCCAAGGACGACGGGACCGCTCAGGCGGCCGTCAGCGATAGCCTTGTTGAACTCGGCAGCAATCTTGGTGCGGCCTTCGCAGTCAGCATAAAGGATACGGGCCTGCGAGCCGACCACGAGGTGGTTCTCTTGTGCGCCACGAATCCACTGGATGTTGTCGCGCATTTGCTGTTGGATCTCGGCGGGAGCAGTACGGGCAATGTTCTCAAGCACTTCACAGGCGATGTCGTCGGTGACGGCAAGGTCTTCAGGCTTGCCTGAGGCGCAGACCCAACGGAAGGGACCAAAGCCATAGTCGAAGCACATGGGACCCATGATGTCCTGTACATAGGAAGGATAACGGAAAGTGCCGTCGGCTTTCAGGATGTCAGCGCCGGCGCGGCTGCTCTGCAGCAGGAAGGCATTGCCGTAGTCGAAGAAGTACATGCCCTTGGCAGTCAGCTTGTTGATGGCGGCCACATGGCGGCGCAACGAAGCTTGCACCTTCTCCTTGAAGAGTTCAGGGTTCTCGGCCATCATGGTCTTGGATTCCTCGAACGACTGTCCGACAGGATAGTAACCACCTGCCCACGGGTTGTGGAGCGAGGTCTGGTCGGAGCCGAGGTCGACGTGGATGTCGTGTTCCGCGGCATATTCCCAAAGGTCCACCACATTGCCTTGGTAGGCGTAGCTGCGGGCTTCCTTCTTGGCGAGGCTCGCGTCGACATGCTTGAACAGTTCCTCGATGTTGTCGTACACCTCATCGACCCAGCCTTGCTGATAACGTTTCTGCGTGGCGGCAGGGTTGATTTCGGCGGTGATGCTCACCACACCGGCGATGTTACCGGCCTTGGGCTGAGCGCCACTCATGCCGCCGAGGCCAGCAGTGACGAACAGTTTGCCCGCCGTACTGCCACCATGCTTGCGGGCAGCATTCAAAACGGTGATGGTGGTGCCGTGGACGATACCTTGAGGTCCGATATACATATAGGAGCCAGCGGTCATCTGGCCATATTGCGTCACGCCGAGGGCGTTGTAACGCTCCCAGTCGTCGGGCTTGCTGTAGTTAGGGATCATCATGCCGTTGGTGACCACTACGCGAGGAGCGTCCTTATGTGACGGGAAGAGGCCCATCGGGTGACCGCTGTACATGGCCAAGGTCTGGTCTTCATCCATGTTGGCGAGGTACTGCATCACGAGGCGGTATTGTGCCCAGTTCTGGAAGATGGCGCCGTTGCCGCCGTAGATGATAAGCTCGTGCGGATGCTGTGCCACAGCGGGGTCGAGGTTGTTTTGGATCATCAGCATGATAGCCGCGGCCTGCTTGCATTTGGCAGGATATTCCTCAATCGGGCGGGCGTACATCTTGTAGGACGGACGGAAACGGTACATGTAGATACGGCCGTATTTCTCCAGCTCCTCGGCAAATTCGGGCGCCAGTGTGGCGTGGAACTTGGCGGGGAAATAACGCAAGGCATTGCGGATGGCCAACTTTTTCTCGGCCTTGGTGAGGATGTCCTTGCGCTTGGGCGCATGGTTGATGGTCGTGTCGTATGGTTTCACTTCCGGCAGTTCATCGGGGATG
>JAEEGG010008815.1_pt1 | contig 22752 bp, 21 predicted proteins | sample 9134161 | NCBI WGS metagenome assembly JAEEGG01 (sample SAMN16246543, study PRJNA631951) | gut metagenome | biome: gut microbiome; feature: rumen; material: CR-attached | host: Bos | place: Iran: Karaj | collected 2018-10
GCAACCTTCACGCTCAAATGTATTTATCCATTCAGAACTTGAAATCTGGCCATCATAAGAAGCATTCGCGTTATTAATATTAGTGAGTTTGTTGTGCGGACTGCTGCTGCTATTATAAACCCAATCATCTGGAAATATAATAATTCCTCTATGATACTCCACACTTGTTTTGGCAAAACGTTTGCCACTTGGGGTAGAACGATTAAATAATATGTAATTCCATTCACTTTCAGTAGGTGTTCTCCATGTACCGGAAGGATATGGATTTGTACCGTCAATGTTATGACATATTATATAATTAGCATAGTCTCCATAATTGAAGAAATGTCTGTCATTACCACTAATGCCTACATAACTTAAACCATCAACAGTATAGTTCCCCTTATTACCTACGTTAATTAATTGTCGTTGAGAGAATGTCACTTTTTTTCCTTGTGCATTCACCGTGAACACACCAACGCCGGGTTCAATCAGGCTAAAAGTATTAAGAGTGATGATTTTATTATGTACGACCTGTTGGGATTGGGAAACAACCATGGAATGGTTCTTGTGTACTGCAACTTGCTTGAATTTGCCATAGAAATGCACTTTTACCGCCTCATTATCTGCTGTAACGGTGTTGTTTGGCACCATGATGTAGAAAGACATTCCGTTTCCGGTGCTTATGCTGTTAGGAAATTTCAATGAAACCGTTTCATATTTAGTGTCATGAGTTGCTCCATTACCCATGACAATCTTCCAATTGGAGGTATTATTGGCATCGGAGGCATCGACACTGCCTGTACCCCAAAGGTCGGTTCCTTTCATTGTGACTTGGATGCTGTCCAATGTCCAATTTGAAGTAACATTTACCTTCAACAAAGCGCAGAGATTATTGAACACAATTATTCCACTGGAATTGGCCAGATAACCTGCCATGGGATTGTCTATCACCTGATGTCCATTCTCTTCCGCATATTGTTGTACACGTGGCAGCGTCACGGTGGCATTAGAAAAACCGCTGGAAATATCGGTTGCGGAAATCATGTTGGCAGGATAAAAGGCATAATATCCGCTTGCTTCCTCGGCACCGGAGATTGTGCAGGTGCGGTCACTGTTTGAAAGTGCGGAAACCGTGCAGTTGTTGCGGCCGTTCACAAAGATGGTCTCGCCCTGGCGAAAGCAGCTGTAATTACTGCCGTCGATATAGGCCTTCTGTCCATGAAAGTCCGTCATCTGGCCCTTTAGGAACGAATCCTCCTCCTTCTCCTTTTTGCAGGAGGTGACGGCAACCGCCATCAGAAAACATATAAAATAAAATGTATATTTCTTCATAATCTTGTCCTCCTATCAGTTCCAAGTGTTACGACTCCAATCTTCCGTGCCGAACTGTCCGGCTGGTGTCTGCTGTCCGCTTGCGGGAGCCGCACTTGTCCCCTGCAACGTTGTCGTTGTTGCAAACCCCTTCTCCAAGGCAAACGCCGTCACCTCCGCCGTTGGCGGCAAATATTTGGCACCTTCCGCGTGCGGAAGGCCGCACAACGTGATGTCGGCGGCACCGCAAAAGGCATTAAAATCCCTTTTATCGCCCATAAAAATACAGTGCCTTATACTCTGTGCGTTACAGGCACGAGGTGCCAAAAGGGAAACAAATCCCCGTATATATAATAAATATAATGTATAAACGGCGTTTCCGGCAGGGCTACATGCCGGAAATGCGCGAGAGGTCCTGCTCCACCATCGCCAGACTGGTATGGATGTAAATCATGGAGGTCTGGATGGAGGCATGCCCCATCAGATATTTGATTGTATATGGGTTGGCACCGCGGCTGGCCAGCATGCAGGCGAACGTGTGCCTCGCCTGATGGAATGTGAATTTCCGTGGCGGGTCGAGCCTCCTGCCTATCTCCGCCAGCCTTTCGTTGGTCCTGTTGTTCGCCGAAGCCGGAAAGCATCGCTCACCGCCCTTGTAACGTTCAATTAGTGCCGCAGCCTTCCCGCCGAACAGCCCGTCCAACGGCACGGAAACCTCCTGCCCCGTCTTCTGGGTGCGTATCTGCAGGTAACGCCGCCCATACTGCTGCAGGATGTCTGCCGTAGTCAACCGCACAATATCTGAAAATCGCAGCCCTGTATAGCATGAAAACAGGAACATATCCCTGGCACACTGCAGATTCCGCTCCGACTCCCCGAACTTCATGCCTTCAAGTCCGGCCAGCGTCTCCTCAGGAATGCCCTGCCGTGACGGGCGCACCTTGCGGATGTTGTAGTGCAGGAACGGGTTCTCCTCCGCCTTCATGTAACCCATCCGGATGGCGGCGCGGACAAACACCCGCAGGATGGTAAGGTACTCCGACACGGAAGCCGGCCGCATCCCCTTCCGGTAAAGGTGCTGCTCAAACTGTTTCAGCAGGGCGGGCGTGAGCTGTCCGAATGGCAGCTCCGGACGGAACCCCTTCAATGCGCGGTGCACCGACCTCCTTCCGGAGAGTGTGCCGAACGAGCATCCGGACTCGCCAAGCAGATTGGACGACACAAAACTGTGGAAATCAGCGGTGCCGCCACAATTAAACTCCTGCCTGATGGCTCGTAGGGAAACCCGCTCCCCTCGGAGCCGCAGCCCCATCTCAATGTCCGTAAGCCGTCGGACCACATCGGCGCATTCCGCATTCTTGTAGCTGCCGTATGGGTTGCGGGAATGGAACAGCCTCCGCTTTTCGTCCCACTCTGAAGGTTCGGCATCAATGCCGGTGTAGAAATATTGGCGGCCCTCCCCGTGGAGATAGGCGCAGACATACACACGCGCCCTGCCGTTTTTGTTGCTCCTGTTCCTTGGGTTATACACCAAGGTGTACCGTACATAGTTTGTCATAATGCGAAAATTAATAGGTTGAATGAATATTTTCTTCCAAAATGATAGGGATGCCATTGCCCATGCAACGGAAAACCACGGTTATTCATTATGTTCAAAAGAAGTTTTGTATCTGAAAAGAATGCTTTATGAAGTGTTTTGTAAATAAAGGATAATACAAAGTAAATAATATTTATATATATGTATATCAATATGTTTACATGAAAAATATTTAAAAAAAATGACGCCGGATAACGGCAAAATCGTTACCTTTGCAGCGACAACACAAACACACTAACCATGAGTCTGAGCACTAAAGGCCGCCTTCCCGTGGCGGCGGAGAACAAGGACGGGAAAAAAGAGATAAAGGGAGACAGGATGCACACAGTCACTGTAAAACGCTACATCGACCTCTGCACCGACTTCGGTTTCAAGAAAATCTTCGGGACAGAGGCCAACAAGAGCCTGCTGATGGATTTTCTGAACTCGCTGCTCGGTGATACCGAGGGTAAGATAGACAGCATCACCTACCTCAACAGCGAGCAGCTGGCGGACAATGCCGATTCGCGCCAAGCCGCCTTCGATGTCTATTGCAAGAGTCGGAGCGGCAGCTACTTCGTGGTGGAGATGCAGGTGGCTGAGCAGAACCACTTTGCGGAACGCACCCTCTTCTATGCGACCTTCCCGCTGCGTGAGCAGGCGAAGAGGGGGCACAAATGGAAGTTTGAGTTCGACCGCGTCTACGTGATCAGCATCCTTGACTTCACGATGGACCGCGCACAGCCCGGGGACTACCGGATGGAATATGTGCTTTATGACCCTGTGCGCCGCCATCAGCTCACAGACCGGCTGAAACTGATTTACCTGCAGCTGCCCCTTTTCACCAAGCAGTTGCAGGATTTGGAGACCGTGTTCGAGAAATGGCTCTATCTGCTGCGCTACCTGCAGGAGCTTGATTCTCCACCGGAGGGTCTGGTGGGCAAAGTGTTCGAGCGTCTCTTCGAGCAGTCGGAGATCGCCCGGATGAGCGTTCGCGACCAGCAGCGTTACGAACGCGCCCTGCTGGACCTTTGGACCATGAACAGTGCCTTGGACTTCAGGGAACAGCGCGGCATAAGGAAAGGACACGCCAAAGGCATTGTCGAGGGTAAGGAGTTGGGACGCGCGGAAGGCAAGGAGGAGGGTCTTGCTGAAGGAATTCAGATTGGAATCGAGCAGGGAATTGAGCAGGGTCGCATGGAGGAGCGGCAGGTCATCGCCCGCGAGCTGGAGACCCGCGGCTTTTCCGCGGAGGAGATTGCCAGGATTACGGGAACGGCGGGATTTGTAGAGACGTAGCGCGCTACGTCTCTACCGGAATCGCAAACGCAAAATATACACAATAACCCTTAAAACCAAAAGAATGAAAGGAAAAGAAAAACAAAAGGAGTCACAAAACGGTAAGGAGAGAAAAAAGACCATGTATTTGAACCCTAAAGCGGACCTAACCTTCAAGAGGGTGTTCGGAGAACACAAACATTTGATGATCAGTTTTCTGAACGCGCTGCTTCCCCTTTCGGAAAAGGAGCGCATCACCGATGTGGAGTATCTGACTCCGGAACTGGTCCCCGACACCCCTGTCCGCAAAAACAGCTATGTGGATGTCCGCTGCAAGGACAGCCAGGAGCGCAAGTATATCGTCGAGATGCAGATGCACTGGAATTCGGAGTTCAAGTCACGTGTCCTGTTCAACGCGGCAAAGGTGTATGTGCAGCAGGGCGTTCGCGGCAAAAACTTTAACAAACTGAAGCCGGTCTGGTCGCTCAATCTGGTCAACAGCATTTTCGAGCCGGGCAGCAGCGAGTACTATCACCACTACAAGATTGTGAACATTAAGGACACCAACAAGGTGATAAAGGGTCTGCAGATGGTGTTCGTGGAACTGCCGAAGTTCAGGCCCGACAGCCCTGCGGAAAACGAGATGAAGAGATTGTGGCTCCGCTTCATGACAGAGATTGACGAAAGCACATTGAAGGTGCCGCCGGAACTGGCCTCGAACGCTGAGGTGAGCGAGGCGGTGACGCAGCTGCGCGAATCGGCCTTCACGCCTGATGAGCTCTATGCCTATGACAGTTTCTGGGATGCCGTCAGCTGCGAGACAACCCTGATAGAGGGAGCCAAGGAGGATGGCAAGGAGAAAGGCCTTGCCGAGGGCAAGGAGTTGGGACGCGCGGAAGGCAAGGAGGAGGGTCTTGCTGAAGGAATCCAGATTGGGATTGAGCAAGGAATCGAGCAGGGAATTGAGCAGGGCCGTATGGAGGAGCGGCAGGCCATCGCCCGCGAGCTGGAGTCCCGCGGCTTTTCCGCGGATGAGATTGCCAGAATTACGGGGGCTCCATGACCCGCACATGAAAAAAATTTGAAAAAAAAACACAATTTTTGAAAAAGATAAGTAAAACTGTTGTACTTTTGCAACCTGATATGCGTATTGGAGCAAATGTCCTATCGCAGGCGGGGATCCGGCTTCGACAAGGGGTGCTGAAGGTACGTATAAAAGGGTTTAAAGTGTTGATAATAAATTAATTTAAACTGTTCGATTTTTATGGGCGATAAAAGGGATTTTAATGCCTTTTGCGGTGCCGCCGACGTCACGTTGTGCGGCCTTCCGCACGCGGAAGGTGCGAAATATGTGCCGCCAACGGCGGAGGTTATGGCGTTTGTCTTGGAGAAGGGGTTTGCCATAAGCGCTGATACCGATAACAACAAAACGCAGGGAACTGGCAACACCCCAGGTGACAACTGGAAGGAAATAGAAACTTTTGATTGGAACAATTAAACAGTTAACATAATGAAAAAGAATTATTTTATATTAATATTGGGTTTATGCCTAATCTTAACCTCCTGCAAAAAGGAGGAACTTGTCCGGTTGGATGCGGACGTTGAGGATTTCGCTGGGCAAAAGGCTTATATTGGTGAACTTGATGGTGGAAAGTACACATGCTTTGAAGCCGGAGATACAATCAATGTTAACGGAAATTCTATTATAATTACAGCTGGTGATATCAAACGCGACGGCCGTGGTGTGACACTGAATGTGGACCCGAAATCAGCGTATAATGCAGTTTTCCCAAGCAGCCTTGTCACTTCTTTGACCTATAACGCCACCACAAACATTTCGGTTACGCTGCCAAGGACACAAGCGTATGAAACAGTTGGAAACCGTCAGAAAATCAATATACCCATGTGCGGCCGTTTGGGTTCATCAACCGGTTCGATTCATTTTCATAACCTGTGCGCACTGCTGAAAATTGTTATTAAGAATGATTTGAGCGAGGCACTTTATTATGATTCAATTGTGATAAGTTGTTCTGACCGCCCTTTAAGCGGAAGTGGGAAAATTAACAATATTGCTTCCGAAATGCCTGAAATAGTGATGGATAATCCTACCACCAGCAGCACACCTGTATCCCTTACTTTCCCCAGCCGGCAGACACTTGCTGTCAATGACTCAGCCACTTATTTTGTGGTTGTTCCCAAGGCCGATAATGCATCCGGGTTCAAAGTTTCGTTGGTTGGAAAACCAGGCTCAACCAGGGATTCCAAATATTGCTATGAAAAAACCAAAAGCGGGAGTTGCTCATTTTCCCGAAACGTAGTTCAAAAAATACGGTTCTTAAGTCCTACAAAAAGAGAGGCCGTCAAATATTACTTTTCAGTTGGTAATAACAAATATGTTCGGTTCTCCCCCGGCAACCTGCAGTGGAGCTACACAGGCGGCGGCACAACTGCAACAACACACCGCACTGCTATCACTGCTAATGGCACAAACACGGGTACTTGGCGTTTCGCAGAAGAACAGTGGAATTTTGTTGGATACAATAACTACGGAAATGTTTATATCGTGAACGGAAATTCATCCATAAAATGCGACAATAGCAAAATTAAATATAATTATAATGGCTGGATAGATAGTTTTGGTTGGGGAACAAGCGGATATAGAAAAAACAGTGTACCTTACAATACCAGTCAACAAAATTCACAATATGCAAATGGAAACAACAATCTCGACGGCACCAATGATGATTGGGGGGTATTTAATGACATCTATAATCCTGTAAACGGAATCACAGAGTCCTATGGAACGTGGCGCACATTTTCAAAGGCTGAATTTGATTATCTCATGACACGGCAAAATTTAAGTGGTGCAGCCAAAGTTAACGGGGTGGAGGGAATAATTATACTTCCTGACAATTGGGATTATCCAACAGGAGTGCCTTCCTTTACACCAATGACGAAATATACAGGTAGTGAAAGTGGCAACAATCAGTATGTTATTGGTGCATACACCAACAACAACTACACACGGGATGAATGGAAAATAATGGAGAATCACGGTGCCGTGTTTTTGCCTAAAACAACATTTCGATCCGCTTATCAAAATGGTAATCTAAATTTATCTTTAAAACAATGCTACCACACCTCCACAAAATATAGTGAAGACTGGTCTTATTCTACTGAGATAAATTTTCAGGGACAAAATTCAATGTATGAAAATAGATGTAAGGCCAAAGCTGTCCGTCTTGTGAAGGACTACACTCCGGGACAATAATAATTAAATCAGAAATAAACAAAAACATTAACAAATAAAAACGTAAAATCATGGAAACAGATGCCAAGAAAAAGGAGAAATACCTCTCCCCACAACTAAAAACACAGCACTTCTCCTTGGAAAAGGGATTTGCAATCAGCGGTGACACCGATTACGACCCCAGTACGGGAAACGGTACTACAGCCGGTGAAAGATGGGACACGGAAACCATAGTATTTTAACATCTAAATGATTATAGCAATGAAAAAGATTAACTTGATTTTATTTGTTGTAGGCTTCGCCCTTATATTCACCGCCTGCAAAAAAGAGGAAATAGTCCGTTTGGAAGCCGAAATCGAAGAGTACACCGGACAAAAGGCATTTATCGACGGGGACAACTTCTCCTGCTTCAGCATCGGGGACAAAATCAACGTCAACGGCAACACTGTGGCCGTAAGCCAAACCAACCGCGGCGGACGCAGCATAATTCTTGACGTGGAAGCGGCATCGGTATACAAGGCTGTATTCCCTTACAAACTGGCCACAAGCCTCTCCGCCAACTCCACAACCAACATCCCGGTCAACCTGCCAACCACCCAGACGTACATTGCAGACGGGCAGAATGTGCAGGTGGTCAACATCCCGATGTGCGGACAGCTCACATCCGGGAACGGCACCATCCATTTCCATAACCTCTGCGCACTGCTGAAACTCAACATCACAAACAACCTGAACGATGTGATCGCCTATGACTCGATTGAGATAAGCACCACAAACTGCCCGTTGAGCGGAAGCGGCTATATCGACGACATCGCCTCCGCAACGCCGTCAATAGTGATGAACAGCACAAGCAAGAAAATGGTGACCCTTGTTTTCAACAGCCGCCAGACACTCAGCAGCAATGCAAGCATCAGCTACTATGTGGTCATACCCAAGGCCGCAAATGCCGCGAACTTCACTGTATCGCTGATCGGACAGGGTTCAAACATGGACGCCAGGTATTTTTATGAAAGGACCAAAACAACTGCCCTGAACTTTAACCGTAACGTAATCTACATGGTTGCGCTGACCGGCTTCACCCCCAAGGAAAAGGCGAGCCACTACTTCACTGTCAGCAGTACCGGCAAAAAGGTGATATTCTCCCCGGGTAACCTGCAGTGGAGCGCCACAAACGGCGGCACCCAGGCCACCGAACACGGCGTTGCCGGCGGCAGCACCGCAGAGGGCACCTGGCGTTTCTCCGAACACCAGTGGGATTTTGTCGGAACCGGCAATTACGGCAACGTGTATGCCAACAATGTGAAATGTGATAATGCCAATATATCTGCCACATATACCGGCTGGATCGATTTGTTCGGCTGGGGAACAAGCGGATTCAACAGCAAGTACCCGTATATGGTAAGCACAGAAGCTAGTGACTACGCAAGCGGCACACACACCAGCATCTCAGGCACGAACTACGACTGGGGAGTGTACAACGACATCTACAACCATGTGAGGCAGGCCGTGGACCGTGCGGGCACATGGCGCACACCCACAACAGACGAATGGAAATACCTTCTGCACAGCCGGGGTACCGGACTCATGGGTGTCGGCAGGGTTGACGGCAAAAAGGGAGTTATCCTTCTCCCCGACAACTGGGTCAAGCCTTCAGGGGCAAGCTTCAAAGCCTACTCCTATTCGAATAACTCCGGTTACGGTGACAACACGTACACAATCGAACAATGGAAGGTGATGGAGGCCAACGGGGCCATTTTCGTCCCGGACGGATATAACAGGAAGGGCACCAGCGTGGTTGACGCCGGCGGCAATTTCAGGGTGTGGTCATCCACATCGGCCGGACCGCAGGTCGCATGGCTCGGTTACCTGTATGTTGGAGGCACAAACCAAAGCCAGACCCAGGACTATAAATATCTGGGCGAACCCGTGCGTCTTGTCAAGGATTACACTGGCGAATAATAATCCATCTGCATTTACGACACGCAAAATCATCATACGTGGAACCCCCGGGATTTATTCCGGGGGTTCTGTTTTTTTGCGCCATCGCCCCACGTATGGGAACGTCAAAACTGTTACGGACCGGTTTCGGTTGGGGACGTATCGGTGGTTTGCAACGCGGTTCCGGTGGGAAACGGCAATACGGCATCAGGCGGTTCAGGGCATAAAAATCCCCATCGGATATACCACGGGGATTTTACGGCGTCATGATTCAGAATAGGGAAAGGTAAAAACTAAATCATCTTTTCTATTGTATCAATCAGTTGAATTGCCTTTTCTTTCAAATCCTTCACATCCTGTTGGTCACAAAAAACGAAATCCTCATAGTCGCTGCTTTGTCGCTTTTCATACAGCGTGGATTTGCCCTGTCAAACCGGTATTTTACCAACGAATCTTTGCTCTCTTCATCCAGTTCCTGTTTCATAGCATAATCCCTTCATTCATTACATTAATATAAAACGGCGTCTTGAACGGACGATTATACCAATTCCTTTTTGACAAATGCGCTTTTGCGGCTGGATATTTTTTCGCAACTTGCGATCCATATCGTTATTTTACTGCATTTTGTGTCATAAACCTGCAACGACTAGCGGTAGAAACCGGAATACCGGTTTGTTGGTTACGGTTCCATCCCTATTATGCGCTGAATATCCTCTTCGGAGAGGCCTTGAGCCTTCATTTTCCGGGCTAATTCAAGTCCTTTTGCATAACCTTTCTCATAACTGGTGGTAAGAACATCCTCCTCATAGGTTTTTTCATACAAGTAATTAATATAGACATTGTTGTCTTTTACTGTCATATCTAGGACATTCAAACGTTGCATTGCTTCTTGCAATCCTGGCACTGTGGTATCTGGATTAATACGTCCGTTCTTCAGGTATTCCATCCACTCTTCTATAGGTGTCTTTGGTTCATCTTCAAAGGAAGTCAAACGTAGGATGTAATATTCTTGGGAAGAATTCATTGATTGCGGCATTTCAATGCCAAAGCAATCCTCCTCCGAAAGCTGCAGTTCGTCACCTTTGTTTTTCCCCAGCAGGTGATTTTGCCCATGATACAGATAGTCGTCACCTTCGCCGAAGTCAAAATAGGCAATGTTTATGTAATATTTTGTTTTCGCACCAGAACTTTGTGTTTCTTTATTGATTTTTTTTGAGATAGTCTTTGATTTATTGTACTCCAACAGTCGGCACAGATAGCAGTAGCATTCCAAAAGTTTGATTTCCACCATGACAATTTCCCCTATGCTGTTTTTTGCTATTATGTTGACGTGCTCAAAACTGTATTTTTGATTCATTTCTTCGTCTTTGTCCTCCAAAATCTCTTCAATTGTTAGTTTTTCATCAAGCAGCACTATCAGCAGACCTTCCAAAATATTAAAGTTGGATTTGTCCCGCAAAATATGCTTTATGGCCCAATCAAACACGATGTAATGGTTATTGTCTTTCATTTTTTTTAGATTTTTTTGATTCATCCTTTCGCACACGTTTGACAGTGTGTTTTAGTTTGCCAATGAAGAAATTAATCTCCAACGAGGACTCTGTCTCGGATGTTTGCAGTTCAGGCATTACAATTTCGGAAAGAACATCTCCGAAATGCTTCATCTTTATTTCCTGCGTATCTTTGTCCGATTCCTCATGCAATGCCAACAGTTCGTGCTTAAGGCTCTGCACCTTATCGAATGTTTCAACGATGGCTATTGTGGCATCTACTGCCCTGTCAGATTTCAGTATCGTGGCAAGCATATACAACCCCTTGGATGTAAATGCTTTGAAGTTGTATTTGCTGTAACGTCCCTTGCCGTCTTTTTGTTCTAAGATCAAAAAATTTGATCTTAGAGCGGAAGATTCTTCATTTGTAAGTTCAAACATGTAACCCTCTCGAAACCTACGGGGATTATTGCGAACTGCTTGATTCACCTCCCTGGTTTCAACATTATACAATGCAGCCACATCGCAGTCAAGCAAAACATTCTGACCACGTACAACAACAATCTTTTGTTCAACCATTTTCATTAAATCTGGCAGGAAAGAGGTTCCATTTTTTTTCAAATCATTATTTGCTTTCATCTTTTTTTAAGTTAGTGAGTAATAACGTTGATCTCCGTAAAAACGGATTTGCAAAACACGTAATCCAATTCTGTCTCAAGTTCATGGCTTGCGGCAGACAACCATATTATGTCAGAATCCATAGCGCAGGCGGATTTGTTCAAAAACCTCTTCGTTAGGAATCAGTTTCTCTTCACCAGCCTCCGCATGTTGAATACGAGTCGTCAAAATTACATGCATTTGTTCGGGTGAGTGTGCGTTAGGAGATTCCGCATCTGGTATGATGCGTTTGGGTTCAGGTGTGACAGGGTTGATGGTTTCGATATATTTCATTTTATCTTTTAGTGTGTTAACATATTTTTATTCCATAAAATCGGATTTGCAAAGATACGATTTTTTGCAATATGGATTGCGGATTTGAATAAAAAAATCCCCCGAGGTTACCCCGGGGGATTCTGGTATAATGATGTGTTATAATGATGTAATATTATTATCGCGGATGATGTGATGAGATTCTAATGATAATGAGGTGTTCTGTTTCAGTAAAAAAAACAAATTAATGACGCATTGGCCGCATGGCTTGGTAAAAATTAGTATTAGTTTGTTGTCTTACATACACAAACGATTGATATTGTCCACCAACTGTAACATCCATATGTTGGAAAATAAGAATCCAATTAGGGCTATTATCTCTCATCCAATAAAATCCAATGGTATTATCCTGATTTTGCGTTGCATTATCTCCAAAACTTGTCCATGATCCTGCACACAGCCCCCCATGAGCCGTTAAATCTCCTTGATACATCTGTCCAGTAGTAGGCAAGAAAATTGCACCAGACGCCTCCAACAACTTCCATTGAACTTTTGTGATGACATCTGTAAAATCAGTTGAATGACGGTTCATATTAGTGAATGACACCCAATTAGGTATTGTAAATATGTCCGGAAAAAGAATTAACCCCCTTTTTAAATCTATTTTTATTTTTGCAAAACGGTTACTAATGTTGGTTCTTCCATTCAAAATATAATCAAACTGCAAATAGGTAGGACATTTCCATGTTCCTGCAGGTTCATAGTATGACAGATTATTAGGCCAATAAGTAAACACCTCATTACTTGATAAACTATTAATGGCAGTGTATGGAAACAGGTCAATATCAGCCTGATGCGTGTGACCGAGCACATAAATCACATGATTATAATATGCTCCTACCGTTGCAAACTGTTCATGAATAAAAACATAATCAAGTTCCTTATAATCTTGGGCAAGATTTCCGGGAGAAAAATATCGAATATCTGAAGAACTACTTGTACTAAAACCTCCGCTAACGGAATAATCTGTGCTATGGACTGGAATTGTTCCAATACGACTACGATCAAGTGTCACATTCAATCCGGTAAACGATTTGGTATAGATTTTAATGGCTTCTCCAGGATAATTGCCAGTTGCACTACCCTCCCAATAATTGCCCAATACCGCACCACGCATTTCAACCTTAAAAGAAGTACTGGCGGTTGTAAACGGGGCAACAACAATGAAATAGGTTTTGGATCCGTTGGGGCCAATGGTATCAAATGTGTATCCGCTCAAATCATTAGGATCGTTTGGATTAGCTGAGCCGTTCAAATCCAACAAAACTTCTGTGCCATATGTTGGTGTGGTTGAAGTGCTATACATTGTTGGGGAATAATCATTGGTTGACTGGCTGAAATTCCACGTATAAGTACCATGTAACGGCACACTGCCGGTCAACTTTATACTATTTACCCTAAAAGGATGTTGAGTGCTCGGATTCTCCACCTTCACCTTTATCAGCGAAGCCAAATTCCGGAACATCAAAACCGGAACATTGCCTGCATCACTTGAAGTCAGATAGGCACCCATAGGAAGGTCTTTCAGATTCTGGCGGCCATCGGCTCCTTCCACATAGGTTTGCACCGCCGGAATTGTCACCGTTACGCTTCCGTTGCTGACTGTATTGGCTGTTCCCAAACTGTTTGCGGCAGGATAAACAGCTGTGTAGTTAGTGCCCTGCGCAACTGTGGCAGTCTGATTCAAGACTTGTGATGTGGAAGTTGAAGAACCATTATGAATATTAATCTCATCATCCGTATACCAGCAAACCAACTTCTGATCATCCAGATACACCTTCTGGTTGGATGGATCGATCGGCTGTTCCAAGGCCAGTTTCAGAGTGACCATCTCCGTTTCCTTGTCCTTTTTGCAGGAAGTACTGCAAAGCAGCAGAGAAGCGGCTAAAAAACAAAATACTATGTTTCGGTTATTGCGTTTCATCTCTATGATATTCTTTTATTGTTTGTCGAAATTCGTGGCGAAGAACTGAACACCCACTTCGCCGTGCGAAAGCGTACGGGCGGTATTCTGAGTGATTGTATAGTTATCGGCTGAGCCGCCTTGCAAAGTACCGTTAACGGTTATGGTAAGCTTGCAATCAGTGTCGTAAGGTGCAACCACAATGTTGAAAATCTTCATGTCTCCTGCAGAAATTGCACCGGCTGCATCACAACCGGTCAAGGTAACATTGCCGACATTTGTCAGGCTGCCAATCGTGATGTCGCTGCCCTCAGTGTTTTTTGGAAAAGTAAAAGCCTGCGTGCCTGATAGCTTCACGCTGTTGTCAGCGCTAACTGCAATGCTGTTTACCGTAAAACTCTTGCTGTTTTCATTGCCGTTCATCACCGCAATCCTCAGCAGCGAGGCCACGTTGCGGAAAAAGAGCACGCCGCTTGTGGCCGGCAGTTTGGCAGCCATAGGTGCATTGATAACCTGTCTGCCGTCAACAACGCTGTAGGTCTGCGAAGCAGGAATGGTCACACTGCCGCCTGTTGCGCTGCCGCCTGATCCGGTAAAGCTGCCCGAAGGATAAACGGCAGCATAACCACCGTTTTGAGGGGTGGCACCGATCGCTTTCGCCTGCGTTATATTGACATCTGAAATGTTACATGCAGTGCCGTTTATGTTTACCTGGTCTGTGGTCTGCCAATAGGCGACCATGTCGTCCAGACCTTGTCCGATATAAGTTTTTTCCACCTGCTGAGGCTGGTAGTCCGCACGGGCAATCTGCAGTACCGACTCCTCATCCTTCTTGCATCCGGCCAAGCAGACCAGCAGCGTCATTCCAACCAATCCTGACCGACCAATCAGGCGATATTTTCCTGTATTCATAGTCCTTTTCTTATTATCGTTTTCCGGTACTCTTTTTAATTCAACGTCCAGTCGTCCTTGAAGAACTCGTTACCCACACCCTTGTCCGTACTGGAATTGTACCAGTCGTTGTTGTTCTTGAATGAGGTGCCGGTCTGGTTGTTGGGGCTTACCTGATTCACGCTCACCGCGAAGCCCTGCTCCATGGCGAAGGCCATAAGGCAAAGAACAGGCGGTATGTACTCCCGCCTGTTCTTAGTGTTTTCACAATTAAGTTTCATATTCATCCTGCAAAATTAGTTTCCTGCATATTTGCAGACCAAACGAAGTGCCCTGGCCACATCACGGGATCCTTCTCCATAGCAGTTATAAAAAGGACCACCTGTTGCACTCCACAAATGAGTGGTGAATGAAAAATCCCATGCCTTCGCGACGTCATCTTTACACAAACTGGACCAATACACTCCCCATTTATTACCCATAGGACCGTATAAGTAATCATTATAAGTGATATCCGCATTGGCATCCTGCCGACCGCCAGCACAAGGCAGAAATGCCGCACCCCAAGCATTGATTGCATCGATGGTGGTCAGGTTGCTCAATGTTGCGGTACTTGTATCCGGTAAAATAATGAAACCGTCCATTGTTACACCAGGCGCAACAGTAATATTAGCTATAGTTGATAGAACTTTATTGAATCGAGTGTTTCTCGATTCAATAAGGTAGCCCCATTCATCCACCGAAAGTGTGCGGAATTTTCCTTTTACACCTTCAACTTCAAAGTTCGGATTCGCCATATGGACATCGCCAGGTTTGTTTGTAAAAATCACATCGTCCAGGTGAGGATTCCCCGGAAAACGGTAAGCATAGGAATAATTCGCGTTTGTATGCCACCAAAAATGGCTGATATGTGTTTCGTTAGCAAAGGTATTTGGTGACACAATTGGCACATATGCCCATTGTGCCGCTTCAAATTTGTATTTTTGAGTCGTTTTGTCGTACCACAGATTACCAGTTGAGAAGCTAACCTTTGTAGTGGCGCTCACGGAGAACGGTCCAACAATCACATCAATAGGCTGCTCGAAATCCGTAGCAGTGAATGGCAATGATATCAGTTTGTTCCGGTCAACAGTCACTTGACCGGGAGTTTTCTTGTTCACCAGGAAACCTTCCTCAATACCCAGGCGGATTCTGAAAGTATCCGCTCTGGATACAGTCGGGACCACAATATAGAAAGTCTTTACCGCTCTATCGGCAAAAGACTCGTTCATGGAAGTTTTGTTGGCGCCGCAAAGGGTGACGACTTTACCTCCGCTGATGAGACCGGACATTCCCGCAGGAGTACTGACGCTGGTATAACCTCCCAACGACACGGAGCATCTGCCCCAGAGGTTTGAACCATCACATTTCACCTGGATGCTGTCCAGTTTGAAGGCGTGGCCGGTGGTGTTGGTCACGGTCACCTTCAGCACGGAGCAAAGGTTCTTGAAGTGAAGGTCGGTGGTGTTGGAATAGGCAATCATGGGCATGCGTATAGTTTGGTTGCCACCTGACACGATATAATCCTGCCTCTGCGGGAGAGTAATCCATATGCCTGAGTGATTGGTGATGTTCGTGTTCGCGTCCAGGTAACTGGCGGGATAAAACGCACAATAGGTGTTCTCCTCCACCTGCTTGGCGATGGAATTTTTGCGGTTGGCGCCGGTTCCGGTGATGCTCACCGTGCAATTCTCATTGTTCACCCTGATGGCATCGTTGTTGTCCCACACAGGGAGGGCATTTTCCATGTGGACCTTCTGTCCGCCATTGACCTCTTCGATCACGGCATTGAGGTTGAAGGTGTCCTTAACTTCATCTTTCTTGCAGCCCGTGGCAAGAAGGGTGATTCCCAAAGCCATGCAGGCAATAGACATGTATCTCTTTTTCATATTACAATGGTTTTCAAATTAAAAACTGATCTGATTGTCATCCGTAAGGCTCCAATTAATCTCGTCCATCTTTTCACCCGCATAGTCCGCGGCACTTGGGTCACCGACTGAATACAAGGTGGGGCTTGAAACTGCAAAACCTTTTTCCAGCGTGAAGGCCAACGCCTCTACGACCGGTGGAAGGTATTGCTGATGTTTCCTGAGGTTTCCCTCCGCGGCCGTTCCAACCGCCGCTTTGAATTTCTTTTCCATCATCGTTGAATTTATTGTTTTTTACTTATTTTATTTTAAATTAATATATTCCAACCTTTATCTGTCTTTTACCTTTCTTGCGACAATGTATCCATGCCGGATGTTCCAGTCCCCATCAATTTGGCATCATTATTCATTGTCATGCTCCTTTTTAACCTTGTTTTTTAATCCGCTGCCCGACCTCCAGAACCTTTTATCGCCCATAAAATCCCACGCTCTAAAAGAGCATTAAATAATTGCATATAAATACTTTACGATTGTATCCATTTTTTGCTGCGGGACATGGAGGGACGGATTGGGACGAAACGGCCTGTTAGCCCCAATATGGAAATGGAGGAGAAAAATATATGCGTAAAATATTGTTATAACATCAGATATAAAGCGACGTCAATTTGCACTACCAATCAATTTATGCCTGAAACGAAACGGACAGGCATCGGTCTTTCGGACTATTTTGTTGCGATTTTGTATCCATTTTTTTCACCCATTCCGCAATCCGTATTGCAAAATGTCGTATCTTTGCAAATCCGTTTTTACGGGAACGTTCATTCATTTATTCACAACCCTAAAATCAAAAAAATGGAATCAACTGAAAGAAAAACAAATTCCAAAAATGAAGAAAAAAACAAGAAAAGGATGTATCTGAACCCCAAAGCCGACCTGACCTTCAAGAAAGTGTTCGGAGAACACAAGCATTTGATGATCAGTTTTCTGAATGCGCTGCTTCCTCTCTCGGAGAAGGAACAGATCAGAAGTATTGAATACCTGACGCCGGAACTGATTCCGCAGACTCCGCTGCGCAAATACAGCATAGTGGATGTGCGCTGCAAGGACGAGCAGGGCCGCGAGTTCCTTGTGGAGATGCAGATTCACTGGGCTCCGGAATTCAAGACCCGGGTGTTCTTCAATGCGGCAAAGGCCTACGTGAAACAGGCCGACAGGGGTGACAACTACCAGCTGTTCCAGCCGGTCTGGTCCCTCAATCTGGTCAACGAGGTGTTTGAACCGGACACACCGGACTATTACCACCATTACAAGGTGGTGAACATCAAGGATACGGACAAGGTGATAGAGGGCTTGCAGCTGGTGTTCGTGGAGCTGCCGAAATTCAAGCCTGGCGACAGCCATGTCAAGAAGATGCAGGAATTATGGCTGCGATTCATGACGGAGATTGACGAATCCACGCAGCGTGTCCCCGATGAACTGACCTCAAACGCCGAGTTGAAGGAGGCAATCATCCAGTTGCGGGAATCCGCCTTCAATGACGACGAACTGGCTGCATACGATTACTTCTGGGACGCGGTGAGACTGGAAAACGCTTTCGGAAAAAATGCCGAGGAAAGAGGACGTGCAAAAGGCCTCGCGGAAGGACGTGCGGAAGGCCTCGCCCAAGGACTTGCCGAGGGGATTGAACAGGGCAGGATGGTGGAGAAACAGTCCATTGCCCGGAAACTGAAGGCTCATGGCCTCTCCGAAGAGGAAATTCAGCGCATAATAGGGATGGAACCGTAACGTCCGTTACGGCAATGCATTGCAGCCTCCATATGGGATTTTGGTTTGTCCCCAATGCCATGGTTTGATGCATAATGGTTTTGGGAAACACGATAAGGTGTTCCGGCGGATTTGTGTACAACAACTGGAAATTTTTGCTGACATAGGTTAATGGTATTGGTTAATGTAATCGGTTAATGTCATTATATAACGCAATTCCATACCGGTTATTGCGGATTGTAGGAAAAAAAACGGCATTTCGTCGTTTTTTGCGACGGTCCGCCGTCATCCAACGTTTGGAACCGTGACGTCGGTCTGCAACGACGGGACGATTGGGTACCGCAACGCCGTCCCCTATCAGATCCCTTCCAGCACCGAACGCACCGTTTCCGCACCCAGAATGCGGACGGCCTCCATGGCGGCCTCTTCGGAACGGAAATAGACGAAATGGCACGGTTCAGACGCTGCAATGGCGGCAATTTCACCATCCCGAATGCAAAAAACATATTTCGGGGCGGCGGCATCCGACCAGTCGGGCCGCCAGTCCCCGTTGAGGTGGGCGGCGACATTCAACAAATCATTCAGCCGGAGCCAATGTTCGATGTGCCGTTCGGAACGGCAGTTGTTGCGGTCGGCATAGAGCGTTGTGCGGTTATGCTTGACCTTGCCGAAAATGTCCAAAAAATAGGTCTCCTTCCGGTAATAGAGGGCCTTCATGATTTCATCCAGTGTCATACGTCAGCTGTTTTTGGAAAGGATAAACGGATTTATTGCCGAACTATTGCATAAAACCGCATATCCACACACGAAAAATGCGGAAAAGCCGTTAATGGGTCATGATTGCCGTTTTTTCCACAGGGACATCTCCTCGGCTGGAGTACATTTTGCACCACATTATCACGGTGATGTGGGGGCATCCCTACCGTCTTTTCCAAGCGGAGGATGAGTTTGTGGAATCGTCAGCCGAGGCGAAAATCAACTATTCCGACCTTCAGTTGGAAGGGGCGTTCCGGATTTCACCGCACGAACTGCTGCTGGAGACTGGCATCCGTCAGCTGAAACCGGAAATCACATGGCATGACGGCACGCCCCACTGTTTTTTGGAAAAGCTGCCTGGCGCGGATATGGACTGGGATCCCATTGCCGCCTGCTTCTATTTTTTGAGCCGCTACGAGGAGATGCTGCCGCACACGCCCGATGCTCACGGCCGCTTCCACGCCGAAGATAGCGTCGCATTCCAAAACAATTTCCTGCATCTGGCGGTGGTTGACCGCTGGGTGGCGGAACTGGCCGGCGCACTGCACCGGATGTTCCCGGCATTCAATCCCGCACCGCGCAAAGCCAGCTTCCAGCCGACCTACGACATCGACCAGGCCTACGCCTACCGCGAGAAAGGCTTTATGATAAACGCCGCCGGATTCGCAAAACAGCTGCTGCACGGTGATTGGAACGGTATCCGCAACCGCGCTCAGGTTCTTGCCGGAGGAAAATCAGACCCATACGACACATTCGCCCTGCTGCGGCAATTACACGAGGATAAAGGGCTGAATCCGCTCTATTTCGTCCTTTTCGCCCCCCGTTCAACGCACGACAAGGGCATATCACCGGGAAACCGCGCCTTCAGGGAGCTGGTGCGCCGCCTGAAGGATGACGGAAAAGTCGGGTTGCACGCCTCATACGGCAGTTTCCGCAACCAGGAGGCACTGCGGCATGAAAAAACAGCCCTGTCGGAATGCCTTGGCGATGAAGTGACAGGAAACCGCTTCCACTACCTCCGGCTTTCCCTTCCGGAAAGCTACCGCAACCTTGTCGCCGTAGGCATCACTGATGACTACAGCATGGGCTATACCTCAAATGCCGGATTCCGTGCAGGAAGCTGCACGCCGTTCCAACACTTTGACCTCCAGCAGGAAAAGGCTCTGCCGCTGACAATCCACCCGCTTCTGCTGATGGAAAACTGTTTCTTCAACAGTGAAGAGCGGAGCGAAGCCGCACTGTGGCGGCAAGTGAGGCCTTTACTTGACGAATCCATACGCTACGGGGGCGAAATCGTGACCCTTTTCCACAACCACTCCTTCGGCCCGATGCCGGGGCATGACCTGCCGACCATGGAACTTTACCTACATTTAATTAAATATATGCACGACACATGCCGGTAAGATGGATTTCACGCGAAACGGTTGACGAAAAAAGATGGGAGGCCTGCACACGCTCCAATCCGCAGACCGATTCGGTCTGTGCGCGGGCATGGTATCTGGATTGCTGCGGGGAACGCTGGGATGCGCTGGTGGAGGATGACTACCGCGCCGTGATGCCGGTTTTCCACCGGAAAAAATATGGCATAAATTACATCTACCCGCCATTCTTCACCGGACAGCTCGGCATTTTGGGACAACCTGCGGCAAATGTGGCGGAATGGATTGCAGCGATTCCCAGAAAATTCATATACAAAGAATTGGTTTTCAATGCAGCCAACCTGATTCCGGACAATATTTCCGGGAAAACCCTCCTCCACAGGACATGCCTGCTGCCGCTTAATCCCGACTATGTGACACTGCGCTCCGGCTACAGCCAGAACCACCTCCGCAACCTGAAAAAGGCGGAAAGTACTGGGCTGCAGATCATCCGCAAAACTGACCCCGAGGAGGTGATACGGATGTTCCGCAACCATCGCGGACAGGCAAAAAACGTGGGATACCGTGAGCATGACTACCAGAGGCTTCTTCAATTACTTCACACACTGCAACAGCGCAACGCCATGGAAACCTGGGGCGTGAAAGGGCCAAACGGAGAACTTTGCGCAGCGGCTTTCTTCCCGTTTGTGCCGCAGCGTTATACCTTCCTCTTTTCCGGACGCAGCACCGCCTCCGAAGAGAACCGCGCAATGTTTCTTTTGATGGACAACTTTATCAGAGCGCACGCAGGTTCGGAAGCCATACTGGACTTCAACGGCTCGAACAATCCGGCCGTAGCCCGCTTCTACCTCGGTTTCGGAGCGGAGCTGCAGGAGTTCCGACAGCTCGACAGATGGTTCTGAAACCGCTGAAAGACAATACACACCATTTTTTCCTACCTTTTTTCCAAAAATACGGGGCATCCAAGCAAAAAAATGTTTTTCTTTGCGTTTTGTTGTCCGTTTTGGACACAATTATTTATTTGTCATATAATCAAAAAGTTGGATATGTATAAAATAACATCTCATCCCATTTTGGACATTCCTGAACAGGAAATTGTCGAATTTTTGTTTGAAGGGAAAAAAATAAAGGCCGCAAAAGGCTACACCATTGCAGCCGCCCTGCATCAGGCCGGGCATCCGGTCCACAGCCACAGTCTGGACGGACGTAACCGCAGCCTGGAATGCGGAATCGGCAAGTGCGGAGCATGCGAGATGCTGGTTGACGGTAAAATACGCCGCATCTGCATCACCAAGGTTGACGATGTGCACGAGGTGCGCGAAATACCCAAGGACTACCAGCCCGAATTCCGGGAAAACCTCCAGAGGGAGGTCCCCATCTACAAGACAAGCGTGGCCATTATCGGCGCGGGTCCTGCGGGACTTGCCTGCCGCGAAAAGCTGAACGAGCTGGGCATCAACAATCTGGTGATTGACAACAACAGCCGCATCGGCGGACAGTTCAACATGCAGACCCACCAGTTCTTCTTCTTTGAAAAGGAGCAGAAATATGGCGGAATGCGTGGCTTTGACATCGCAAAGACGCTGGCAGGAGACAACCACGAGGGGATTCTGCTGAACAACACCGTATGGGATCTGCTGGAGGGCAGACGGCTGGCACTGAAGAATGTTGAAAACGGCGAAATGGCCTACGTCGATGCTGACTACCTTGTGGTGGCAACCGGCGCGGTGCCCTTCATGCCGACCTTTGAAAATGACGACCTTCCCGGAGTATATACCGCAGCTGTGTTCCAGAAGATGATGAACCAGGAGCATACGCTCCTTGGAAAAAAGGTGCTGACCGTCGGGGCCGGAAACATCGGCTACCTCACCTCCTACCAGGGGATGCAGGCCGGTGCCGAAATAAAGGCCATCATCGAAGGCATGGATCATGAGGGCGGTTTCCCTGTACAGGCCAACCGTGTGCGCAGGTTGGGCATTCCAATCCTCACCTCGCACATCCTGCTGAAGGCCATACCCAACGCCGACCATACCGGCGTGACCGGCGCGGTAATAGCAGAATGCAAGAACTTCAAGGCCATCCCCGGCACGGAGAAAATCATTGACGACATCGACATAATCAACATCTGCACCGGACTGATTCCAGACAACCAGCTGCTGCAGAAGGGCAAGGAGGTCTTCGGAGCCAACGTCTGCGGCATCGGCGACGCCATCCGCATAGGCGAGGGCACCAGCGCGGTGCTGCGCGGCAAACAGGCCGCCTACGAGCTGGCCCGTCAGATGAACATCCGTTTTTCGGAGGACGAATATCTGGAAATTTCACGCCAATATATCGATT
>JAEEGG010008819.1_pt1 | contig 22746 bp, 19 predicted proteins | sample 9134161 | NCBI WGS metagenome assembly JAEEGG01 (sample SAMN16246543, study PRJNA631951) | gut metagenome | biome: gut microbiome; feature: rumen; material: CR-attached | host: Bos | place: Iran: Karaj | collected 2018-10
TAATGCAAGGATAGCTCTGGAAGAAGCAAAGAAAGCACTTGAAGAATTAGCTGCTTTACCTGTTACGATAGTGGGTGCTATTGTCAATGAAATCATTGAGGTACTGAGAAAGGTGGCGGAGCGGAACAAGGGCAGGTTAAAACTAAGAGTTGCTGGCTCGAAGTATCTTGCTTTTGTATCAGATAAGAGTCAGCTTCAGAATCTGGAATATATGGAAAATTATGTTCATAAGATAGGGGTATCCACTTATGAAGAACTTGAAAAATATAGGCTTGGGGTAGAGCCAAGGTACAAGGAACTTATAGCCGAAAGGCAAAACCTTGAAAAAAAGACAGAGTATTATAAACACCTGCTGGATCTCTACAATGATTATGAGCCATATTATAAAGTCAATGCTGAACTTAGTTCAAAGAGAGGATTTGCTTTTATTATGTTTAAGAAAAAGCATTCCTTAGAGCTTGTGCAGTATGAAGCTAAAAGGAAAACTCTAAAAGATACTATCGAAGGAACTAATAAGAATATTACCCCGGGGAAGTGGCGGGATGAACTGAAAAAGATTTATGAAAGTATAGATGGCATTGACAAGCAGTTCACCGAAGTTGCCAATGAGCTTGCCCGCATAGAAGTTTTGGAACACAACAAGAAAGAGCTAAAATTATTCTTGGAGAATGAGAGTCATAAAACTAAGCATATAGAACATAGTAGAGAGATCAGATAGATATATAATAAAAATCGGAGGACTTATGGAACATAACGAAGATAAATATAATGATGGTGGCAGATTTGAAGCAATTATCGGCAGAACGAAGTATGAAGTTGTGATGAAATTCAGGGAAGATGGTTTGAGTATGCAGGAAAAGGCACTCAGAGTAGTTAGAGAGAGCGTAGAGAACGAAGCTGTAAGGACATGATTTTATGCAATATTTCGAAATTATGTCTTGACAATACTCATCCGAAAGGCACGACATTGGATGAATGCGGAAAAATGCTTTTGCGTAACGGTTATAAGATAATCACGATAAATACGATAGATTTTGATAAATCAATGCATTATAACCCATTTGCATATATCAGGAGCGAGAAAGATATTATGAAGCTTGTAACGATATTTATGGCCAATACCAAGAGCGAGAACAGCTCCGGTGGGGATCAGTTCTGGGATAATGCCGAAAGACTATTGTACATGGCATATATCGGTTACATCTATTATGAATGTATTCCGGAGGAACAGAACTTTGGAACACTGGTAGATATGATAAATGCATCCGAAACCAGGGAGGACGAGGAAGATTTCAAAAATGCGATAGATTATATCTTTGATGACCTTGAGATGGAGAACCCGGAGCACTTTGCTCTGCTTCAATATAAAAAATTTAAGCTTGCGGCTGGTGTGGCAGAATGTAGGTGGTATCTTGTATCGGTTTTTTATAAAATACAGGCTACCACCTATATTTTACATATTGGCATTGATAAATGCAGAAAGGAATTGCTATGAAGAAACAGCAACGCTACACGGCACTTTATGAAAGGCTCAGTCACGATGACGAGCTTCAGGGGGAATCCAACAGTATATCCAACCAGAAACAGCTGCTTATGGATTACGCTAATTCTCACGGACTGCCATCGCCCAGGCACTTTGCAGATGATGGTATCTCAGGGACAAGGTTTGACAGACCTGCTTTCCTTGAAATGATGAAGGAGATAGAGGAAGGCAACATTGGAACGGTCCTTGTAAAGGATATGAGCCGTCTTGGAAGGGATTATCTGATAGTAGGTCAGATAGTGGAGATGTTCAGACAGAAGGATGTCCGTCTTATTGCGGTTAACGACGGCACTGATACACTGCTTGGTGATGATGACTTCCTTCCGTTCCGTAACATTATGAATGAATGGTATGCTAAGGATACGAGCAAGAAAATACGCTCATCCTTTAAGGCAAAGGGAGATGCGGGCAAGCACGTTGCAAGCTCACCGCCATACGGATATATCAAGGATCCGGCAGATAAGAACCATTGGATTGTAGATGAGGAAGCTGCCGAAGTTGTCCGTAAGATATTTAAGCTTACGCTTGAAGGTTATGGTCCTTTTCAGATATGCAAGAAGCTTGAAGCTGAAAACATTGAGATACCCGCCGTACATCAGAAGAAGCAGGGACTTGGGTTATATCAGTCAAGGGAAATAAAATACCCGTACCGCTGGGGAAGTTCTACGGTAGCGAGCATACTTACCAAAAAGGAGTATCTCGGGCATACGGTCAATTTCAAGACAAGAAAGCACTTTAAGGACAAGAAAAGCCACTATGTAGCACAGAAATACTGGCAGATATTCGAGAACACCCAAGAGCCGATAATAGACGAGGAAACTTTTTATAACGCCCAGAAGTGCAGGCAGGGCATAAAGCGTTATCCTAACGGGTGGGGAGAACCTCATCCGCTTGACGGCAAGCTGATATGTCCCGATTGCGGGGGCAAGCTTTACTGCCATAGGAATAATAACGGAAAGCGTATAGCTATGTTTACCTGCGGAAATTATGGAAAAGTCCCGGTAGGTACACTGTGTTCATCACCCCATAGGATAAAGGCAGAAGCCCTGATTGAGATTGTAAGGGAAACGCTCAGATTTCTTAAAAGCACTATCGAAGCAGATTCAAAGGAATTTATCGAGCAGATAACACAGACGGAAGAAGATAACCGCAGTGAAGAAGTGAAAAAAAAGCAGACCCGCCTTAATGTGTGCAGAAAGCGTGTTGATGAACTTGAAAGGCTTATCTGCAAGATTTATGAGGATAATGCTTTGGGCAAGCTGCCCGAGAGCAGGTATGAAACCCTTATAAGACAGTATTCAAAGGAGCAGGAGAGCCTTAACAATGAAATAGACGATATTGAGGAGCTTCTTTCAAAGGCTGAGGAAGAACGCAGGAGCGGAAAGAAGTTTGTTGACCTTATGTCAAGATATGATAACTTTGATGAGATCACGCCTTTTATAGTCAATGAGTTTATTGATAGGATAGAAGTACACGAAAGGGCGAGAAAAGGCTCGGCACAGACTACCCAGAAGGTAGATATATATTTCAACTTCATCGGAAACTACTCGCTTCCGGAAAAGGAGCTTACCGAGGAAGAAAAGGCGGAGCTTGCACGCATAGAGGAGAAAAAGGACAGGATTCATAGAAATTATATACGCAGAAAAGAGAATGGAAAGCAGAAGGAATACGAGAAGAAATATGAGCTTAGACGCAGGGCAAGGTACGCAGAAAAGAAAGCACAGAACCCTAATCCTTATGAGATTCCTGCCGAGGTTTACGATCAGGAGCATTTTTCAAGGGTGAGCGTGGTGCTTGCGGATTCTGTGAAGCCTGATTTTTGAAAATTTCATAACTGATAACGGAAAAGTGTTGATGGAGATGTTCATTGACACTTTTTTGATTGCCGTAACCGGAATACACTCTCTGGCTTTGTATTTTGACCATATAGGGCGGTTTATAGGCTGAGATGGGAAAATGTACCACTTTGAAAGCCGGTATTCAGTTTTTACGATAGTTATCGTGAAAAATCGACCATAAATCCGGAAATTGCCGGACTGTCTTAAAAGAGAGAGGAAAGAGAAAGGGGGAAAGAGCGAAAGAAACGAAAGAAAGGAACGAAAGAACGAAAAGAAAGAACCAAAGAAAAGATAGAAAGAAAGTAAAGCAAAGCGAAGAAAGTGAGAAAGGCGGGAAAGATGAAAGCAGAGAGAAAAATGATTCTTATCAATCAATCTATCCATCCATCCATCATCATTCTCTCTTTGGTACTTTCTCTCTTGCTGCATAAAGGAGGCTGAAACGGATATGGATATAAAGCATACGATTGATATGATAGCCGGATATTATAACGGACAAAGGGAATACACGCTTAATAAGGGATACAGCGACCAATACAGCACTGTATATACCACAGAGGGCAGTAATGCGTTGCTGGTCATTGACCGAAAAGGGGATGCTTGCTTTTCGGCACACCTTACTGACGAGGAGGGCGTTATCATAGCGAGGGATAATTATACACTTGATAACGGGAAGATAAGCTTAAAGAGTGCCGAGAGGATGATGAACGATGGCAATACCCTGATACAGTTTACCCCGGAGGAACTGTCAGTCCTTCAATCCTTTGGAGAGGACAGTGTTAAAGACACAACAGACCATCTGAGGATCATAGCACCTCTGATAAAGGATGAGCCTTCAAGAAATCTTGCACTTAGGACAGCCGATAAGATAGACCTTCTCCCGGAACATTCCTACAAGGAACTGTTCTCAACTACCCAAAGACGCTATGAAATGCAGAATAATCTATCCATCCGCACTAAGATAGACAGGGCAAGAGAGCGGGCAAAATCCTTGAACAAGGGGCAGAAGGTACAGAAGAAAGGTGATATAGCCTTATGAAACTTAACAGAGAGGAGCAGGAAACCATCATCACCTTCAATGCCAAGTATAAGAACGCAACCATATATACCCGTGATCCGACGGTTATGAGAGAAGTTGACTCGTTAGTTATCGGATATCCGGATGTTTTCAAGTGCGTAGCTATGTCAGACATCGACAAGACCTATGAAATGCCTAAAACAGCCGTTAGTTATCGTAAGCCGAGAATGTTATCCGAGGAGCAGAGGGAAGCAAAAAAGAAATATGATGAAGATAAACAATTAGAACAATATATGTAAAAAGTTCTGTAACTTTAGTATATAAAAGATGTTTACAATACGCATTAAATATGATATTATACAGTCAGAAAAAGGATTACGAGGGAAGAATGCAATGGGGGAAAGTAAAAAGAGGAGTGTAAAGAAACCATTCGAAGCATTGACTATAGCTGATAACTATATGTTTCAATCGATTATGCGAGACAAGAAAAAGGCTAAGCCACTTCTTGAAATGGTACTTCGCAAGAAGATAAAAGATATAATTTATGTAGAAGTTGAAAAAACAAAGGAAACAGGATACCGTACCCGAGGTATCCGTATGGATGTGTATATAGAAGATGATGAAAAAATTGTCTATGACATTGAGATGCAGGGATTCCAAAAGCCGCACTTTGGAAAAAGATTTAGATACTATCAGAGTGCGATGGATGTAGATGTTGTTAATAAGGGAGATTCCTTTGGAAAACTCCGTAAGAGTTATATAATCTTCTTTACTTGTTATGATCCATATGGTAAAGGCTGGTATATGTATCCATTTAAGACTATCTGTGAGTGGGATAGTGATATAGTAATGGATGATGAAGCGGAACGTATAGTTATGAATGTAAAAGGGTACAAGGATAAGGAAGGCCACGAAGTAAGTGAAGAGATAAAAGAACTTCTATCTTATATGGATGGTAACAGTCCAAAATCCGATTACACTAAGATGCTTGATGAAGCTGTCAAGGAAGTCAAGCAGAACGAAGAAAGGAGGAGCGAATATATGAGCATTAACACATTTGCAGCTGATGAAAGAGAAATGGGCGAATATAGAACATATGTAGAACAAATCCGTGGCAATGATGATGGATTTGTTGCAGATGATGTTTTAATCAGGGTTTTACGTATTCCTGACAGAATACTCATTAATGTCCGCAAAGTTATAAAGGAACATCCTGACTGGGATGATGAAGAAGTTGCAGAAGAGGTGCTTGCTTTAGAAGCTTGATAGTAAATGATAAAACTGAATAGATGATAAAACTTGAAGCATAGGTTTAAGACTGATTAAAATCTTATCCCTATGCTTTTATTATTTTACAAAATCGAAAGGAGAATTTAAAAATGGATGAACAAGAAAAATCAGCACGTCTGATCAGGGCAGAAGAAAAAGTAAAGTTGGCAAATGATGAGCTTGAAAAAGTCAAGAAAGAAGAAAAGAAAAGAATGAGAAAGGTGCAGGATGCACACAAGTTTATGATGGGCGGTACTGTGGCAAGGTTCTTTCCAAGATGCTACAGTTTTAATAAGCTTGAGATGTACAGGATCATAAGCTATGCCTTTAGTAATCCGAGCGTTCAGTCTTTCATAGAAAGGGTAATCAGTGAGCGTTCCGAAGAAGAAAGTAAATCCGAAAAAACAATATCGGAAAATGCCGGACCCGGCAAAAATGAAAAACATAACGGAACAGTATCAGAAAACGGACAGTAAGAAACAGCGGAAGTGCCAAAATTCTCTCACCGAGTTTTACTCGGTGCGCACAGATATACCACCAGAGGTGGTATGTGCGTCCTGCGGAGCTTTTTGGCACTTCTCTTTTGTCTACATCATATCCGTCGGTTTCACCGAAAGTTCGTGTGCTGACGCAACGACATAACCATCCGTTTTTCACAAAGTTCGTGTGCTATCGCAACGACAGAAAGGAGAACTAAACTTGGCAACCAAACAACTGAGTACCAGAGCAAACATCGTTGGGCGGAGCGTGAATACCCACGGTGGAAGTTCAGCTATTGAGCAGTCATCATACATCAGCAGGACAATAATGTATTCTGAGCGGGACGGCAGGAATTACTATCCAAAGTACAGTGAGGATTTAGTACATACCGAGGTTATGCTGCCTGCTAATGCTCCGCCGGAATATTCTGATTCGGCTGTGCTATGGAACAGTGTAGAAAAAATAGAAAAAGCAAAGGACGCACAGCTTGCCCGGACATTCAGGGTTGAACTTCCTAATGAATGGACTTATAACCTTGCAATCGGGACAATGCGAGATTTCGTTAAAAGGAACTTTACCGATGTCGGAATGTGTGCGCAGTTTGCCATACACGATTCCGAAAACAAGAACACCGGACAGCGTAATCTTCACTGTCATATTATGTTAACCCTGCGGGGCATAGATGAGCAGGGAAAATGGATGCCGAAGCAGAAAAAGGTGTACCTTAAAGATGAGAATGGAGAACGCATCCCTCTTATAGATAAGGTAACCGGAAAACAGAAGGTTGATAAGCAGAACCGAAAGCAGTGGAAGTGTACAACCATACCGACAAATGATTGGAACAGTAAAGAGAAAGTCGGTATGTGGCGTAAGGACTTAGCTGATACCATAAATTCTGTGAATGAGCAGATTGGAAATACTGAAAAATTCTGGGAACACCGGTCATTCAAAGAGCAGGGACTTGACATAGAACCACAGGTACATCTTGGCGAGAAAGTGAGTGCTTTGGAGAGGGCGGGTGTAAAGAGCATCCGGGGAGATATTAACCGGGATATCATAGCAAGGAATGCACTCATTGTTAACGCAAGGATAGCTTTGGAAGAAGCAAAGAAAGCACTTGAAGAATTGGCTGCTTTACCTGTCACGATAGTAGGCACTATCATCAATGAAATTATCGAGGTGCTGAGAAAAGTGGCGGAGCGGAACAAGGGAAGGTTAAAACTAAAAGTAGCCGGCTCAAAGTATCTTGCTTTTGTATCAGATAAGAGCAAGCTTCAGAACCTGGAATATATGGAAAATTATGTTCATAAGATAGGGGTATCCACTTATGAAGAACTTGAAAAATATAGGCTCGGGGTAGAGCCAAGGTACAAGGAGCTTATAGCCGAAAGGCAAAGCCTTGAAAAAAAGACGGAGTATTATAAACACCTGCTGGATCTCTATAATGATTATGAGCCATATTACAAGGTTCACGCAGAGGTAAGTTCAAAGAGAGGAATAGCTTATTATAGGGCTAAGAAAAAACATTCCATAGAACTTATGCAGTATGAGGTCAAAAGGAAAGCAATAAAAGATGCTATCGAGGGAACTAATAAAAATATCACACCCGGTAAATGGCGGGAAGAACTTAAAAAGATTGACGACAGCATAGGTGATATTGACAAAGAATTCAATAAGGTATGCGAGGAACTCGCCCGCGTAGAAGTTCTTGAACACAACAAGAAAGAGCTGAAGTTATTCTTGGAAAACGAGAGCCATAAAATTAAGAATATAGAACGTAGCAGAGAGGTGAGATAGACATAGGACTTTTTGACAGTTTTTTGTTTACATTTACTATTATTTAGTATATAATAAATTTTTACAAAGCAATGTTTTTTGCAATGTATTGGGTAAATAGAAAAATTATTGAGGAGGAGAAAGAATGAAACTATTGAAAAGAACTTTAGCGATGCTGCTTGTAGCTGTTATGGCAATTGGACTGGTAGCTGTTCTTAAGCCGGATGTTGAGGCTAATGCAGCTTCAAAGCTGGGCAAACCAACTATTAAGCTCAAAAAGATAAACAGTAAAACGGGAGTTAAAATCACTATCAATAAAACAAAAGGTGCTACAGGATATTATCTGTATATGAGCAGTGCTAAAAATGAATATAGTGATTATCTGTTTAATGGCGGAAAAGTTGATAGATTAATCGCTAATATAGAACAGGATGGTTCTAAGGCTCGTACTTATACCATCCAGGGACTTCCAAAGGGAACATATAAGTTCAAAGCAATTGCCTATAATGAAGATGATTTTATAGTAGGTGCTGAAAAATCAGTTACAATAAAAGCAGGCAAGAAAAAGACCGTTAAAGATAAGAACTATGATTTCTCTAAGGTAAGTGTCGGAGATACCATCAAGTTCGGTACTTATGAGCAGGATGACAATATGAAGAACGGCAAGGAACCTATTGAATGGATAGTCCTTTCCAAGGGTGAGAAGCAGATGATGGTTATCAGTAAGTATGTACTTGACTGCCTGCCGTATCATACAACTGCCGAAGGTGACATAACATGGGAAGACTGCTCTCTTCGTAAGTGGCTTAACGACAATTTTTATTCGACAGCATTCACTAAAACGGAGAAATCCCTGATTAACACCGTTAAGGTTAAAAACAGTGATAATACTGATTATGAGATTCCGGGCGGAAATGATACAAAAGATAAAGTCTTCCTCTTATCCATTGACGAAGGTCTTAATGTAAGTACTGACATCCTTCTGACCGGTCCTACAGCTTATGCAGAAGTTCAGGGTGTATATCATCATTATGAGACCGAAGAGACCGCCTTTGGCGTTCCTGCTTGTTTGTATTATTTACGTTCACCGGGATTTGCTGCTAATGATGCTGCTGTAGTTGATGAATGGGGAGTAAATACTTGTGGCGATACTGTAACAAACGGAGATTCCATAACTGTAGCAGGTGACATCGTATACGTTAACTTTGGTGTCCGCCCTGTAATGTATATTAATATCGAAGAAGAATGATTTTGATTTTTAACTGAACACTACAAGCTAAGAGAGCACAGTTATCCTTGATAGCCGTGCTCTTTCTTTTGTAGGGAATGGATAGGATCCGTTCCCTTTATTCATTTTTTAGGAGGACTTATGGAACAAGAAAAGCAAATTATAACAAGTGGGAGCGATGAATCCCAGAACAATGTAGTAGATTTAATCAAAGTTCCATCGGAAACAGAGTCAAGTATGGTGACCAGAACCATAGATAAGACCACATATGTGGTAGGTCTGCACTTCAAAGAGCAGGGGCTGACCTTCTCAGAGGTGCTTAAAAGGGTGCTGAAAGAGGCAAGGTGAGAAAACTTTATAAAAAAGTACAAAAAGCAATTGATGATTAATTTTGGCGGATAACAAGTATAGTGAAAGATAGATGTTTCGCTTAGCGATGATACAGTAGCTAGTTAGAAATGGTTATACATGGGAAAACCATACAGAAGTCATTCAGATGATAATAGACCGGACAAGACCAGCGATAGTCCAGAATAGTCAGATAGGGGGGCAACAGTCCTTGAAGATGTGTCGGTAAAGCTTCTTTTCAGTGGTTGAAAAAGATTTGACGAGCTTAGAGTCCAGTTTTGTGACAACTCATGATATTAGTAACAATTTACAAACAAAAAAAGATGTTGACTGTTAAACTATCATATGGGATAATTAAATAACGCAAACCTTGGGTAACCAAGGGACGTAAAGTTTGGAGTTAGGGAAATAAATTGTAAACACAGTATACGGATAGTTCGGCTACGATGTATAATTGTTGCGACTTTTTTATGGATTCGGGGGTGGAAGAATGTGAAAACTAAATTGATGATAATATGTATTTTTGTAGCGATAAGTGGTGTATTGCTTTACTTGTTTATTCCTAAATCATACGAAGAAAACGAGCCGAAAAAGCCACAGCTAATTACTGATTTATGCTTTGGTGATTCAAAAGAAGGAACTTCATTAGTTTATGTTAAGGAAAATGAAGAGTATGTTCCTTATATTGTCATAGAAACAGAAAATTATGGTGAGGATGCCGTTTTATTGATGCGCAAAGATGCATACTTAAAAGAAATGATGTATCGTGATGAAAATTCATATGGAAAAGGTGGGGCTTATTATAATGGATGCAATGTTGATGTTTTTCTTGAAAAAGAATTTTACGATTTTTTTTCGGGAGGAATGAAATTAATTATCAGAGATACACCTGTTAAAATACACACTTATAATTATGTATCTAAGCGTAAAAGCAATGGAGATTCGCCGTTAGAAACGATTTATCGTCATGTGTTTGTGTTATCTAGACCTGAGTGTAGTTCATATGTAGATGTGCCATACGAATTTGAGGATACCGATGAGGGTGCAGTTATTCCAGCAGTACATGAAAATCCAATAAAGTATTATACTTGGTTGCGATCAGAAAGACTTGGTGGTGATGATACTCATGTTTCACTTTGTTATAATGGTGGTGTGACTGGAAGTCACATTCAATCATGGGAAGAACATTATTTGAGACCTGTTTTTACAGTATTAAATAATGAACAAATAGAAAAGAAAAAAATATATGATAACTCGCCAGAGGAAGAATTTGTTTTTGTTGCAGATAAGTAAAATAGTTGGCTTAATATATTTCGGAGGATAAAAGATGGAAATTAGATGGAAGAGCAAGGAACTTGGCTGCAGAATAATTGCGCTTGTAATAGTTTTTTCTGTATTATGCAGTTTAATAGGCTCTATAAAATCAAAAGCAGAAACAAAAAAAAGATATATCGTTCTTGTCTTGGATATATCTGGTGATTCAAATTTCTATGATGAAAATCTAGAGAACTTATTATACAGTGCGTATTCGCCAATGGATGAGGTAAAGCGTGCAACACTGAATTTCATAAACAGTATTTCTTCAGCTAAAGATACATATGTGGCTATCATATCATATAGTAGTGCTGCCAAAGTCGTAACGCCATTTACTAATAGCTTAACACAGTTGAAAAGCGATATTCAGGGACTTTCAAAAGCGGGCGGCAGAAAAAACATGGGGGATGGTTTAAAAACTGCTGAACAAATGTTTGACGATGTTCCAGCCAGTGCTGAAAAGACAGTTATAATTGTAACGCCTGGCATGACAGATGAAGGGGAGCATTCTAACAATGGTCATTGGAGCATGGAGTCAGAGGGTAGTACTTGGCTTAATTCTGATTCTGGTATTCATTTGTATGAATATGCCAATTCTGCATATGAATATGCATTAAAAATAAAAAATCATGGAGCAAAAATATATACTATAGGTCTTATAAAAGCAATGGAGTCCTGTCCACCTGAGGTGGTACCAGCAGCGGCATTGTTTAAGTCTGTGCTGAAAGATATTGCAACAGAGAACTGCTATTTCCCTGTGGAGAATGTAGATGAATTTGAAGTGATTTTTGATGAAATGACTCAGAATGTGATTAAGGGAAAGAAAGGTACATTTGAATTTGCAGCTACAGACGAAAAATATGATTATTTTTCTACCTATTATTATGAGGATGACTATTTTGATAGGAATGCTGAAGAATATAATCCTAGCCTTGCAACAATGTCATTATGCTTGGCGATTTCAGCATTTGGAGCAAATGGCGTATCTTTGGATGAGGAATATTATAATGCAGATGAAGCACAGATAACTTCATCGGGGGAATACCTATGGCCAAACGGCGTGATGACAAAAGATAAGATTTATAAAAATCAATGGACAAATGCTGAAAACTTACTAAACGACTTAGGCTTTGATCATATTGAAAAAAACACTGACTATAAGAATAAGCCAGGAACAGATACCATTGGAGTCATAGTAGGGTTAAAAAATATTCATTCAGAAGGTGGAGACTATACGTTGATAGCGTTGGCTACCAGAGGCGGAAATTATTTTTCTGAATGGGCAGGTAATTTTAATATTGGCTTGAATGGAAATCATAAAGGATTTGAAGAAGCAAAAGAGGTTGCAAGAACTTTTTTGAATTGGTATATTGATTATTATTATAGTTTTCTTAAGGGGACAGTTAAGCTATGGATGGCAGGTTATAGTCGTGGTGGGGCAGTGGTTAATCTTCTGGCAGGTGAGGTTAGTACTGATAAAACAATTGGAATTGGTAATCATATAAAAAATGTGGTTCCTCAAAACATTTTTGCTTATTGCTTTGAACCACCAAGGGGGTTGAACACAAATGTTTGCTCTAAACAGAATGCTGAATCATACACGAATATTCATAATATAGTTAACCCCAATGATATTGTTCCATTAGTAGCAATGGAAGAATGGGACTTTACCAGATACGGTACTGATCACGGAGTAATACCGGATCCTGAATATACAAGCACTTATAATGACGCTGCAGCGAAAAGGATGCTTTATTATCAAACATTTAATACTCAAGCAGTTAAAGATTCTTATGTTTCTTTAAAAGAATACGAAAAACATTATGATGAAGTTATAGAAAAAGCCAAAAATAAATTTAGATATGACTATACTATATATCCGATTAATCATTGGAATGAAAAAATGGAAGAAATATGGAACAAAATTGTTGTGAGGCTTGGGGATGGGCAGAAGAAATTTGAATGCGAAGGATTTTCTGTTGATGCTACTGAATATGAAGGATATGGGATTTTTGAAAATCTTTATGAGTATATTATCGGTATTGGTCAGATGAGGAAATTGGTTAAAAACTATAACAGTCATAACCCTTATGACGGAAGGTTAACAGACCTTGTTTCAAAAATTGATCTTTATAGAAAGTATTATTTATCAGATACTTTACTTAGTATTGAGGGAATAACGAATATTTTCAATCAAGAGCATGAAACAGAATATGAAATAGTGAATATGGGTGATATTAACCTTGCTGTTATTAACCGAATTGCAACTAATTACCCGTCAAGAGAAATATACGCAAATCAAATTCAGGAAGGTCTAATGAAATTAGTAGATCTTATTAAGAGGAAAGAAAGCCCAATAAATATGAAGGAATTAAATTTAATAAAAGTGGCTTTGGGCGAATCAATCGGAGATCGGTTGACTTTTCTTTTCCCAATATTTATGTTTGAATGTTTTGAAGATACAGATTCTATTGTCGATATTATATATGATAATATAATTGGATATTGTCGAAGGCATGGTGTTAAACTTGACGAGTATTTTTCTAGTGATGAAAGAGTTACTTTTAAGAAAGGGATCAAAGGAGTAGTTAAGGCAGTTGTTAAATCTGTGGAAAATCAAAATGGAACCGATGATTTATACTCTTTAATTCAGAATGCTAATTTGATTGGAATGGCACATTATCCTGAGCTATGTCTTGCATGGCTTCAAAGCCAAGATATAAATTATGCTGAAGATAACAAGAGAATTTATGTTCCGTCATCTAAAAGGATACTTATAATTAATTGCCCAGTTGATGTAGAAGTTTACGACAGCTCAGGAGAATTAAAAGCGAATATAATCGATAATGTTCCTTATATGATTCCTGGAAGTAGTATTAATAGTTCGTTTACAATAGAAGGTGGTAAAAAAATATGCCTTCCACTCGATGAAGAGTATAAAGTTGTAATTAAAGCTACTGACAATGGGAAGATGGATATAGCAATTAATGTTATAGGGATGGATGGAGTGTATAGGTACATAGAGAATTATTATGATATAACATTGTGCAGGGGAGATACCTATAATATTACGCTTTCAAAGGATTTTACTGTTGATGCAGAAGGAAAAATATCCGAGAAGATATCTGGTGCAACAGTTAGCAATATGGATGGAATTTTAAATGCATCAATAGTTTTGAGAGACCAAGAGGCAAGTGATGCTAAATACGAAGTCAAAGTAGATGTTCCTAACAAAAATGGTGGTATATGTGCAGGTGGCGGAGAGTATATCCTTGGTTCCTATGCAGTAGTTCGTGCAACAGAATTTGAAGATTGTTCCTTTACAGGTTGGTATGAGGGAGAAAGACTTGTTTCAGAAAATAGAGAATATCGTTTCCGTGTTATGTCTGATCGAGTATTGTCCGCTCATTTTGAGGGCGAGACAAAGTATGGTCGTAATGGTATTTTTTCGATTCATATTAATGCTGGGGAAGGCGGAGTTATTTTAGGGGACAAGATTATTACAGCACTTGATGGCTATGCGGTTCAAATTAAGGCTATGCCTTATCCAGGATACGAATTCGACACATGGGTCACAGAAGAAAATGTAGTAATAGATAATATGAGTGAAGAAGTAACTACGCTTACATTGATTGATGAGGATGCAACTGTATCGGCCAGATTTAAAAAGAAACAAAATGAAGATATAAAATATGTCCAGATAACTGATGAAATAAAAGTGAGTTATGAGACAGAGACATCTTGGTGTGATGGATATAATGGGAAAATAGTCATCTATAATAATTCTGCCAAGGATATATGCGAATGGAAATTGGACTTTACTATGCATTCTGATATTTCTGATATTTGGAATGCCCAGCTGCTGAATTACGCAGATGGAAATATTACTGTAAAAGATGCAGGATGGAACGCTAATATAGCATCAGACTCATCAATAAGTTTTGGATTCACCGCAGTAGGAGATCAAGTTGTTGAGCCAACAGATTTTATTTTTTCTGTTAAAAAAGATGATTCTTGTGAAGATGGATGCAAGGTAGAGTTTATAAAAACAAGTGAATGGGTAGGAGGATGTATAGGAGAGATCATAATTAAGAACAATTCTGATAAAACAATAACAGATTGGACTTTGGAATTTAAGTGCAAGAATACTATCAATGGTATATGGAATGGAATTTTAGAATCATATGCTGATTCTTCTTACATTGTGAGAAATGCGGGGTATAATTATTCTATAGAACCAGGTGCGTCAATTAACATAGGAGTTAATATTTCTTTGTTAAGCGAAGATATTCCTAATGGATTTATATTAACAGGAAAATAGAATATTCAATCTGAAAACGAATGTTGCTGAGATAAATCCGAGTTTATTTTGTTGGTTATGAAGGTAAATAAGGTAGCTCGTAAGAGTGTAGATAGCAAGATAAAGAAATCCGGATATGGCAAGGTTACTGTAAAGAAGTTTTGATGTAAGCTTATAGATTCAAGGCAAGGAATTCTTTATTCGTTTAGCTTGATGTGATGGAACAATCTGAGGATTAAAAAGGGTTTCATCAAGAAAACAATTATTTAAGAGTACAGTTATCATAAAAGATAGCCGTGCTCTTTCTTTTTGGAGGAAATGGAACGTATCCGTTCCTTTCAATCATTTTAGGGAGGATTTATGGAACAGGAAAAGAAGATTATAACAGATTGGATTGACGAATCACCCAGAGTAACGAAGATGTTCTAACCGAAGTTACATCGGAATCCAAGCCGAGTACCGTAACTCGAACCATAGACAAGACCACCTATGTAGTAGGTCTGCACTTCAAGGAGCAGGGAATGACTTTCTCAGAAGTGCTTAAAAGGGTGCTGAAAGGGGCAGGCTAAGAAAATATTGTAAAAAAGTATAAAAAACCATTGACAACTTGTTTCGGGTAAGACGGCTAAATCTATATTGATTTCATGTGCTACAAGGCTTGCTCCATTCGATATAAAGGAGCTTCGGGAGCTTACTTCATACGATGAGATGGATATAGAAAAGATGGCCACACAGAAGACAGCACTATTTATGATAATGTCGGATACTGACAGTACCTTCAACTTTATCATAGCCATGCTGGAAGCCCAGCTATTCAATATCTTATGCGATCTTGCAGGAAGTAAGTTTGGTGGCAGGCTGCCCATCCATGTGCGTTTTATCCTGGATGAGTTCAGTAATATCGGAAAGATACCGGAATTTGAGAAGATTATCTCAGTTATCCGAAGCCGTGAGATATCTGCCTGTATCATCCTGCAATCAAAGGCACAGCTGAAAGCATTGTATAAAGACCATGCAGGTACGATTGCCGATAACTGTGATTCACAGCTATTTCTGGGTGGCAGGGGTGATGAAACCTTGAAGGAACTGTCTGGATTACTTGGTAAAGAAACCATAGATATCCAGACAACTTCGGAATCAAGAGGGCAGTCACCATCCAACGGAACTAACAATCAGCGTATGGGCAAGGAGCTTATGACACCTGATGAAATAGCTGTTATGAGTGGAAAGAAATGTATCTTCCAGTTAAGGGGAGTACGTCCTTTTCTATCAGATAAGTATGATATCACAAAGCATAAACGCTACAAGCTGCTTTCGGATTTTAATGAGAAGAATACCTTTGACATAAAGGAATATCTATCCACAAAGCTTGAAGTAAAGCCGGAGCAGGAATTAGAGTATTACGATTGCGGAACTGTAGAAGAATGAAGGAGAACAGTGAAATGACAAGTATAAAAAGGCTTAACAGGACACAGATCAAGTACATAGCCATAGCTGCGATGCTTTTAGATCATCTGGCTGCATTCCTGCTATCGCCGGAAAAGTATCCGGGTTTGATAGTCTTATACATAATCATGCGGACTATCGGCAGAGTGGCAGCACCTGTGATGTTTTATTTCCTTGTAGAAGGCTTTACGTATACCTCATCAAAACGGAACTATTGTCTGAGGTTACTGAGTTTTGCCATATTGTCCCAGATACCATATTCGTTATTGAAGTATGGCAACGTAGCATCGGGAGACCTTAATGTGATGTTCACACTCTTATTCTCATTTCTGATGCTTATGGTAGTGGAAAAGACATCAAACCAGATAATGAAGGGAATAGCGGTATTCTTGTTTATGTTTATCAGTGTATTTTCAGACTGGGGGCTTATCGGACCGCTTATGGCCTGGCTTTTCTATGTAAACAGATCCGACAGGAAAAAGCAGGTTAGGGATTATCTGCTGATAGTAGGCATACAGCTGTTTAGCACAGTTCTTTTTATTATCTGTAACACCCAGAGTTGGTATGAGGGCATCTGCCAGCTTGGTACATTCCTTGTAATACCTCTGCTCCTTGCCTATAACGGAGAATTCGGGAAGAAAACATTCATAAATAAGTGGCTGTTTTATGTGTTCTATCCCCTTCATCTGATTCTGACATGGCTTGTAATAAGAGTGTAAAAAATTGACTTGGAGTACAATATTTGTTATACTTTTTAAAAAGAATCAAGGGGAGAATAAAAAGTGGAGTCAGAAGAAATAAGAAATATAGAACAAATAATTGATAATTATCATAAAAATCATAGCGTTTGGTCAGGAACTAAGGAACAATTGATTTATGATCTGTTAACAACGTATGGGGATATTTGTACATGTATAATTATGGCTATGGTCCTCAATCCGTTTGCAGCTGAAAAATTGACTCATAATATGGATGCGCTAAATCAAGCATTGATTTGGGTTGAGAAGAGTCCTTTGCCTAAGGATAATTCAGATATAAAATATAATATCTCTGATGAAAGATACTTGTTATGCCAATCATTTTTGTGCAACTATGCATATCCTTATTCTGTCATTTGCAGCGGATATATTTCATATTCTCGGAAACGTTTAATAGCAGAAGTAAAAGATAAAGTTGTTACATTTAATATACCATCGGACGATAACAAGTCGAGATGGAATGATATAATTAGAGAATTAAATAATCGAAAATCCTATGATTTTTTAAATATACTAAATCCTATAAAAATATCAGATGCATATGAAAAACTAAAAAAACATATTTATATAGAGGATGGGCAACTGTGCTACAGCATTAATCATGATATAATCCAACCATTTTTAGAGATAGCATATAATCAATGGGAAGCCACAAAGACTTTGCCTGAAGGATGGAAATTTGACTCATTTTCTTTAGAAGAGTATAAGCAAACTTGGCTGGATATAGCAGCCTTATGTTATATTCACTTTTTTGCTTTGTTTAATATTGAGGACCCTGCAATTAGAATTAATAATAGTATTATAAGACAGAGATTTGATGATATAATAAGTTTCATAAACTCTATAAATGGGATAGATAAAGAGGTAATAAAGAATATTTTAGAATATATTACATTTGATCCTTCGAAACCAAATATTGATATAATGTATCAACCTATTGTTGCGTTGAAAGATGATGTTATCTTAATTACGCCTATGTTGTTTATTGATTCTAATCCAGAGAGAAGCTTAATATCGCTTGTAAGTCTTTATAATAAAGATTATGAACATTCTAAGGAAGTAAACACTCTTGAAGATATTATGGCACAAGATATTGAGGCAATGCTTCCTAAAGATGGGAAAGTAATTGTTAAAAAACATAAGCAGTTAGGGAAAAAACTACCAGATCTTGATTTGGCAATATATGATATTAGCACGAATGCTATATTGTTATGTGAATTAAAATGGTTTAATGCAGTTGATTCAACAAAGGAATTATATGCTAGAGAAGATGATATCGAACATGGATGTAAACAGCAGGAGATAATTATATCATATGCTTTACAAAATAAAAAAAAATTTGTAAAGAATGTTTTTGAAGTGGATAATGCTGAAGATGTTGATTTTTATTGCTGTGTTATAGTTAAACATAATACATCTACAATAAATAAACATGTACCTGTAGTTAATATTGAAACGTTAAAAGAATTGTTAGCTAGAAACTCATTGATTGACGTATTTGACAATATTAGAGATCATAAATATGAGCCTGCAATGCCTGAGAATGCAGTTATCACTCATAAAACAGTTAAATATGCAGGCTATCAATTTAATATTCCAGCGATATGCTTAGGCTCGGAACCAGTAACACTGTAGATAATAAAAAGCGGTGGACTAAGAGATATTTATCTTATATCCCACCGCTTTTTTTAAGAAAATCACAACTGAATAAAACAGCGGTATGGCGTAGGAATGAGAGAAATCTTGTCCCTACGCCTTTTTTTATTGCTAAAAATGGAGGAAAAAGGTGAAAACACAGTATCTTCGCATGTTCTTACATGCCCGGGATGTTGATTGTCAAGTAGAATTGACCCACTTTTTTAAATAAATTTGACCCACCCTAGGATCCACCACTCTGGTTATCTGGGTGGGTCATTTTTAAGTATAAATCCTGATATTTACACTGTGAATTGACCCACTTCTAATGGGTTACCATTGTATATCCCGCATCAGAAATTGCGGTCTTATCTATGATCAGTGTTTTGTTGATCGTATCCAGAATTACATACCGGCTGAGTTCCAATAGCCTATCACCTAATAGCTCTTTTACTAGCTTTTCCATAGCAACTGTTTTAGGTATGCTGTCTGTGGTATCTTTTGTCATTACGTGCTGCGGTTTCATGGGTGAGCAAAGCTCATCAATCGATATAAATAGATCTTCATCCGGATTTTTCTTTACCTTTAGCTCAAAGACATCTGTTGCTTCATTGTATCCGAGAGCTATGGTCTTTTTCATTCTGGATAGCACCGTGACGGGGTATTTTATCCCATGAGTATTGCGCAGCTCGCGGTATAGTGCGGATTTACCACATTCGTTGTATATCATTGCAAGTTCCGGAAGCTTTTCTTCATTTATCTTTACCATAACAAGCCTCCTTCAATTTCAGGCAGTTCCATATCTTGGATACTAGCCTGGAATTCTGCGGATATCCTCCTGCCTTCTTCCATCAGTTCCACGGCTTCATCCATGAGATGGTGTTTCATCAGTACCTTTTCATAAACACCTGCCTTATAAAACAGTTCATCAAACTTCCTTCTGAGGCTCTTCATGGTATCCTGCCCCTGCAGCGAAGCTATATATTCTTCCTGTTCCTCACTGTCCAGGCTTGCCAGTTTATCAGATATTTCCATCTCTTCACGGTATACATCGAGGAAATCAAGGTAATTGCCATGCCCATCCTCGGCAAGTGCCGTGTTCTCATGCACGCTGTTCCCGTCCATGACCCATCTGTGCAGGGCGTCCCTTTCCTGCCTGCTCATTTCTGTATTTTTTTCGTATTCATGCAGTTCTTCCAAAAGGAATCGCTGCCTATCGTTTTCTATATTCATTTTTACACTGTTCCTTTCTGGTTTTTAACACTTAGTTTTGACCCTTTGACACGGTAGCTTTCTCCTGTTATACTGAGTACGTGGCAGTGGTGCAGCAGCCTGTCCAGTATGGCTGTTGCCGCAAGCTGTCCCGTGAATACCTCATCCCATCTTCCCATAGGGAGGTTGGTGGTGATTATGAGAGAGCTTTTTTCATATCTTTGCCGTATGATCTGGAAGAAAAGGCTCTCTCTTTCTTTGTCCATCTTTATATATGAGAGCTCATCGATTATAAGCAGCTCTACCTTGTTTATGCCTTCCAACGTTTCATGGAGGTTTCCTTCGAGCATCGAGTCGTAAAGCCTGTCAACAAGTTCCTTTGCGTTCACGAACATCACTTTCCTGCCGGCCGTGCAGGCATTGCGCCCGATCCCTGTGGCTATCATGCTTTTCCCGACTCCCGGCGGCCCGATTATTATGATGTTCTCGTGCCTGTCAAGGAATCCGAGCCTTCCCAGCTCCTCGATCCTGTCCTTTTCCAGTGACGGGTTGAAACCATAGTCTATGTCACTGAGGGCGGCAGATGTTTCAAAACCTGCCCTGTTCAGGAGCTTTTCAGTCCTGCGGCTGTCCTTGCCGTTTTCCTCCATCTGCAGGAGCCGTATAAGGAAATCCTTGTACCCGAGGGATTCCTGTTCAGCTTCGTTTATCAGGTCCATGTATCCTGACCGCATATCCACGAGCTTGAACTGTTTCATCTTTTTCTCGATGTAGGCATTATCTAAAGCTGTTCCTTCAGGCATCACGCACCTCCTTCAGGTATTCTTCATAATAGCTGCATTCCCTTGTCAGTGAATCAGCCTGCCCGGAAGCTTCGGCTTTTATCGATACCTCTGGCAGTGTGCATGATGACTGAGATATATCCCTGCCGTTATACTCCTTCAGCATCTGCCTGAAAGACTTTATGTCCATCCTGCATTCATCTACGGCTTTCCCGATGAAATAGTCTAGGACTGCGTCGGAATACAACTCCTGTAGCTCCATTATCTTCCTTGCATGATGTGTCGGCTGGTCGAATTTAGTGCCGGCAGCATCAAGATATCTTGCTCCATTGCTGAAACGCTCCGTGAAATCCCTTCTTACCTGCGGGATCGATGTTGAGACTTTCTTTGAGATAGGCTCATAGTGTTCTGCATCTATCCTTACAAGATGTTTGCCGTCCTGTGCCTCACAGCTTAAGACCCTGTTCCCGTTACGGTCGTAAACCATTATCCGGAACCCGTAGACCATCCTGAAACTGAGCGTTTTGCCGACATACTTTACAGGAACACTGTATTTGTTACTGCCTATGCTGATGAAACTGTCCGGGCTGACCTTGCGGTTCTGGAGTCCTCTGACGTAATAATGGGTCTGGGGCAGTGGCAGGAGTGTTGCCTTCTCCTCAAGAAGATAATGCTGGTTAGGTATCCTCTGTGTAGTAGTGTGTTTCTGGTTGCACCACTCATCCACAAATGCCTTTCCCTGTGAATTAATGTCTTCCATGCTGGCGAACGACCGTCCTTTTACGAACTGTTCTTCAATGTAGTTGAATGGGCGCTCGATTTTACCTTTTTTGCGTGGCCAGTAACAGGGGCATGCGTTCAGCTCTGTTCCCAGATGCTTTGCCATCAGAAGAGCATGGGGATTGTACCGGATCTCATCTTCGGTTTTCGGGTTATTCTCAATGACAAAAGCCTTTGGATTGTCTATCAGGAGCTCCTTTGTCACTCCCCCTAGCTCATCAAAAAGCTCCTGCACAGCTTCGTAGATAGCGTCGGCATCTTCCTTTAACGAGAAGCATACCACCTTCTTCCTTGAAGCTGCCAGTATCAGCGAGAAGCAGTATACTGTCCTGAACCTGCCGGCTATGGGAATCTGGTACTCTGACCAGTCGAACTGTGCCTGATCCCCGGGCGGGGTTTCAATCCTTGTCGTTGCTTTTTTGCTTATAGAGTCCCCTATGTCTTCGTCGACTTTCCGGAGATAATAGTAAACCGGCCCGATGCTTCCATCATAACCGCAGTTCCTGAGCTCCCTGAATATCCGTGTCCCGTTAAAACAGTACGGTTCGCAGCGCCACTCTATTATCTTTTCCTTGAACCGGTCTATCTTGGACGTATATTCAGTACGGCAGTAGACAGGTGGTTTCTTCATGGCAAGAAGCTTTTTAACGGTATTCCTGGATATCCCCAGCATTGAAGCGGTAGCTCTTTTAGACTTGGTGCTTTTATACACTTTTTGTACAGCAGCCCAGTCTTCCAAATCTTTCACCTCTTTTCCTCCTTCCCGTATACTCATTCTTGGTATACAGGAAATGATTCTATCTTATCCAAAGAGGTGGGTCAATTCTGAGTATTAAATTTTCAAGGTTCAGTGTATCTATCATGATCGGTTATAACCTTCAACTGATCACCCGGGTGGGTCAGTTTTAAGTATTAAACCTGGGTCATTTTTAATTATAAATCAATATTACATCCTTGAATTAACAAGACTCTCAAATCTCGGGTTCGAGTCCCGAGTGGCTTTAACAAATGAATTAATA
>JAEEGG010008823.1_pt1 | contig 22742 bp, 15 predicted proteins | sample 9134161 | NCBI WGS metagenome assembly JAEEGG01 (sample SAMN16246543, study PRJNA631951) | gut metagenome | biome: gut microbiome; feature: rumen; material: CR-attached | host: Bos | place: Iran: Karaj | collected 2018-10
CGAGGTAGTCGATGGTCTCCTTGATGGTCTCGGTGACGGAGCCCATGGCGACGATGATGTTCTCGGCGGTCGGGTCGCCGTAGTACTCGAAGGGACGGTAGCTGCGGCCGGTGAGCTCGGAAATCTCACCCATGTAACGGGCCACGATGTCCGGAACGGCGTCATAATACTGGTTGCGGGTCTCGACGGCCTGGAAGTAGACGTCGCCGTTCTGGGCGGTACCGCGGGTGACGGGGGCGTCCGGGTTCAGGGCGCGCTCGCGGAAGCGGGCGAGGGCCTTCTCGGAAACCATCTCGCGGAGCTTGTCTTCCGGAAGGGCCTCGATCTTCTGGATCTCGTGGCTCGTACGGAAGCCGTCGAAGAAGTGCAGGAACGGCAGGCTGGCCTTGATGGAGCTCAGATGGGCCACGGCGGCGATGTCCTGGGCTTCCTGGACACTGCCGGAAGCGATCATGCAGAAGCCGGTCTGGCGGCAGGCCATCACATCCTGGTGGTCACCGAAGATGGACAGGGCGTGGCTGGCGAGGGCGCGGGCGGACACGTGGAACACGGTCGGGAGCATTTCACCGGCGATCTTGTACATGTTCGGGATCATCAGGAGGAGACCCTGGGAGGCCGTGAAGGTGGAGGTGAGGGCACCAGCCTGGAGGGAACCGTGCACGGCACCGGCGGCGCCGGCCTCGCTCTGCATCTCGGTCACTTTGACGGTTTCGCCCCAGAGGTTCTTCTTCCCGTGGGCGGCCCACTCGTCGATGTTCTCGGCCATGGTCGAGGACGGGGTGATCGGGTAGATGGCGGCGTGCTCGCTGAACAGATACGCAATGTTCGAAGCGGCGAAGTTACCATCACAGGTGATGAATTTCTTTTCGTTTGCCATAATTGATAGTTAAAAGTTATGTGGATTTATTCTGCTATTCCTTGGTTTTCCACCTCGGGGGCGATGCGCTTCACGAGCCCTTGCAGGACCGTTCCCGGACCGATTTCGAGGAAACTGTCCGCACCGTCGGCGACCATGTTCCGGATGGTCTGGGTCCAGCGGACCGGGGAGGTGAGCTGGCGCAGGAGGTTGTCTTTGATGACTTCCGGATCCGTGGAGGGGAGGGCGGTGACATTCTGGTAGACCGGGCAGGCCGGCGCCCGGAACGGTGTCTTGTCAATGGCTTCGCCGAGCTCCAGCCGGGCCGGCTCCATGAGCGGGGAATGGAAGGCGCCGCTCACCGGAAGCGGGAGCGCGCGCTTGGCGCCGGCATCCTTCATCTTCGCGCAGGCTTCGGCAATGGCCTCGGCCTCGCCGGAGATGACGATCTGTCCGTCGCTGTTGTAATTGGCAGGGATGACGAGACCCGCGCAGGAGGCGCAGATTTCCTCGACGGTCTCGGCGGGAAGGTTGATGACGGCGGCCATCGTGCCGGGGACCTGCTCGCAGCATTTCTGCATCGCGAAGGCGCGGACGGCGACGAGCCGGAGGGCGTCCTCGAAGTCCATCGCGCCGGCGGTGGCGAGGGCGGAGAACTCCCCGAGGGAGTGTCCGGCCACCATCGCCGGGGCCTCCAGGCCGCTGCAGCGGGCGAGGACGACGCTATGGAGGAAGATGGCGGGCTGGGTGACACGCGTGGCCTTCAGGGCCTCGGCGTCTTCCCCGAACATGATGTCCGTGATGGGGAATCCGAGGATTTCATTGGCCTGGTCCATCATCTCCCGGGCCTCCGCGCTGCGCTCATAGAGCGCCTTCCCCATGCCGGGGAACTGGGAGCCTTGTCCGGGAAAGATATATGCTTTACTCATACGGTTTCAGTACACAAATGTAATATCGTACAAATATAGGTATAATCGGCGAAATCCCCAAGCCCCGGAAACGGAAAAAGGCACCCGAAATCGGGTGCCCGGTAGGGACGATCGGATTCGAACCGATGACCTCTTCAATGTGACTGAAGCGCTCTAAACCAGCTGAGCTACGCCCCTGTCTGTTTGAAACGGGACTGCAAAGATGAGACTATTTCTTTAAAAATGCAAGGATTCCGTCCGAAAAAGTTTGTCAATCGGGGGAAACATCGTAACGCCGGCCATGGGCGGCGGCTTGCAAGACCTTGTTTTTCAGAAGTTCCGGATAATCCGGGTGGTCTTTCAGGAATTGTTCCACGATGGCGTCTGCCTCGGGCGTGTTGTGCCCCCGCAGGGTGGCGGCGACCCACTGCTTCGGGAAGAAGATGTCGCCGGTCCGCTGGACATCCTGCAAGGCGTCCAGGGCAGGACGGATGTAGCCGAGGGCTTCTTCCTGACGGAGCGGATGGTTGAGGAAGCGGAGCGCGGTCTGCACCCAGGGCTCATGGCGCCGGTTCTCCGGAAGTAACAAGGTCTGGAAGACGCTGTCGCGGACGGCCCGGTCCGGTGAGACGGACGGCCGGACGAAATCGAACTCGCGGAGACGGTCGGCGTTGCCGATGCGTCCGCGCTGGGTATCGAGGATCTCCGCCGCGCAGTCAGGAAGCCGGACGGCGAGCTCCAGGGCGAGGGTGGTATAGTCCGTTTCACTGAGCGTTACACCCGGCCAGGGTGCCTGCTCCTTCCAGACATCAAACAGCGCCTCGGTGACGACCTGACTGCGTTGGAATCCTGCCAAGGTGCGGAAGGCCGAAGACTGGGCCTTGCCGAGGGCCTTGTCGTGGGCGAGGCGGACGAAGATGTCCTCCATCTCCGGAGTCCCGGCCAGGGGGCCATTCAGGGCCATACCGCCGAGATAACCGAGGGCCGTGGAGACGAGCAGCTCTTCCTTTTCGGATGGAATATAATCCGCGAGGAACCGGGCGAAACGGCTGGCTGGAATCCGGCCGTCCAGATAGTTCTCGTACAGGTTCGCCAGGGTGGAAATCCGTTCCAGCGGCTTTTCAAAATCCCCGGCATGGTCCATCAGATACGCCAGCGACAGCGAATCATGGACAAAGAACCCATATCCCTGGCCAGAAGCGTTGAGGAGCGTGACTTCGCCGTTGCGGGTGACATCGACATCCTGCGGCCATTCGAGCCCGCGTCCCCAGGGGTCACGCTGGCGGAGGGTACCGTCGGCATCGACCGCATAGACCGGCATGCCTTTCTCGGATACCCAGCTGCGGCTCCAGGAGGCGAGGTCCTCCTCGGTCCCGCGGTCCAGGATGGTTATGAGGTCGGACCAATCGGCGTTTCCGTAACTGAAGGTGCGGAGGTACTCCTGCAGGCCCGTCCGGAAGGCTTCGGGGCCCATCCGTTTGGCGAGCATGTCCATTACCACGGGGGCTTTGTCATACACGATGTTCCCGTAGATGAGCCCGGCGTCGGACAGGTTGGGGAGGACCTGTTTGATGGCATTGGAACCGGCAGTCCGGTCCTCCTCGTAGGCGGTCAGGTTGAACCGCTTGAAGTCGGAAAGCGGGGCGTCCACCTCCGGGAAGAGGGGGCGGGTGATCTGTGCGGCGAACCAATTGGCAAAGACCTCCTTGGTCCAGACATCGTCGAACCAGGCCATGGTGACGAGGTCGCCGAACCACATGTGGGCGGTCTCGTGGGCGATGAGTTCGGCCCGGGACAGGAGGTTGTCCACGCTCGGGTCCGGATTCAGGAAGATGCGCTTGTCCGTGAACTGGATGGCGCCGGGATGTTCCATGCCGCCGAACTGGTAGCCCGGGATGGCGATGAAGTCGTATTTCTCAAAAGGGAAGGGGATGCCCGTGTAATCCTCCATCCAGTGCACGGCCGAAGCGGCCTGACGGAACACCTCCGGAATCTGGGCCAGCTTGTCAGGATCGGTCTCCCGGTAGTAGAAGTGCATCGGGAAGCCGTCGACGGTCTCTTCCGCCATCTGCCACTGGCCGGCCACGAAGGAGAAGAGATAGGTTGGGATGGGCTTGGTGTCGTTGAATACCAGTTGTTTACGTCCTTCAGCGACCGTTTCTGAAAGCAGGCTCCCGTCACTGACCGCGACCCATTGTTCCGGGATGTCCAACCGGAGGGAAAAGACAGCCTTGAGGTTAGGCTGGTCGAACGCAGGAAATACCGTCCGGGCGAGGGCGGGAACGAGGAGTGTATACAGATAGCCCTCGTTCCGGTTCAGGGCCTGGTCGCCGGGAGTAAAGGTAATGTCGATGCGGTTTTCCCCCTTGCGCAGGTTGTGAAGGACGATATGCTCGTCCCGGTAATCGATCTTTTGGGGTTTCCCATTGACGGTCAGCTGCCGGAGGTTGTCCGCCCCTTCCCGGAAGTCCAGCTGCTCCGGCCCGCGGCCTTTGAGCGTGAAGGTCAAGGCTTCCGTGCCTTCCAGCGGAGTCGCCTTGTCCTCCGGAATCCGGAAGGCGAGTTCATAGCGGACATCGCTGATACGGGCGGCGCGCTCCCGGGCCAGTTCCAGGCTCACGCCGGAATCGACGGATACTTGCACGCACCCGGCCAGCAGGCCTGCCGCGAGCAGGCCGAAGACGAGCCGTCTCATCGGACCACGACGGCGTTCGGGACGATGCGCTGGCCCACGTGGTCGAACTTGCCGTTGTCGCAGGGATGGTTCAGGACGCCGCCCGGAAGGGTCCACAGGGTAGAGGAGCCGCCGCCGTCCAGGTTGAGGGCTTCGACAAGGCCGAGCTTTTCGGCGAGGGCGGTGAGTTCGGCGATGGTCATGCCTTCCGCTTCCCCGGGGAAGCGGCCGTCCACGACCACGAGCCAAACGCCGCCGTCGGCATCCTTGCCCATGAGCGTACGCGGGTGGCGCTTGTCGTAGAACGATCTCCAATTCGGCATCTCCTCGCCGTAAGTTGCCGTCACCCCGTCATCGACCAGGACCGGACCGCTTGCGAGGACTTCCCAGTCCTGCTCGAAGACATCGGTCGTGTCGAAAGCCTCGACGCGGATCTCCTCCGGGTTCAGGACGAGCGCGCCGTTCGTCCGGAAGGTCTCCCTCGCGGTCGTGGCGCCGGTCACGAAACCGTCGTCCTTGATGAATGTGACGGTCGTCAGGCTGTCCATGTTGAAGTAACTGCCGTTGATGCCGGCGAAGGCATCATACTTCAGGCACAGGGCGCTGGTGCTGTCGGCCTGTTCCCGCTCCGCCGTCACGACGGTGGTCTGGAATGCGGCGGGATTGTACCGCACAAAGGCGATGAACTGGCCGTCCGCGTGGATCGTCCCGTAGAACCCGTCGGCTTTCGCGGCCTTCTTGACACTGAGCTCATCCCCGGTGCGGAGGTCGAACACCTTTTCGGCCCCATCCGGGATATGATTGACCGGCCGGCTGCATCCGGCGAGAACCGCAAGCGCAATGGCGCTTCCTATGGCAAGTGTTTTCATGGCAGGAATCATCTTGTGACTCACAAAAATAAGAATAATCGATGAAATTCCTTACTTTTGTACGAGAGAATAGCTTATGAGAAGAGTATTGGGAATCCTTAGCCTCGCGGTGGCCGCCGTAGCCTGTACGCCGGAGATGGATGTCTCCGGGGAGTGGGGGTTGTGCCTGGATCCGGCGGGGGTAGTGACGGTCGATTCGCTCCTGGGGGAGCGGGCCGATTCATTGTTTGCCGATACCATCGTCCTGCCCGGGACGACGGATCTCGCTGGGAAAGGGCTGGCGGCTGCAGAACCGCAATATGGCCTTCCCGTGGAAACCAGTCGCCTGACGCGCCGGCATTCCTTCGTGGGCAAGGCCTGGTACCGGAAGAAGGTCGTGGCGCCGTATGTGTGGCGTGAGAAGGATCTGGCGCTTTATCTGGAGCGTACGAAGGCGACGAAACTGTACGTGGACGGCGCCCTGGTGGACTCCTGCAACGATGTGTCCACGCCGCAGCTTTACAACCTGGGCAAACTGCGCCCGGGCGTGCATACGATCACCCTCTGCGTGGATAACGGCGGGGGAGTGCCGCCGCAGGTGATCAAGAGTTCCCACCTCTATTCCGACGATACCCAGACGAACTGGAACGGCGTCATCGGCCGGATCGAGTTCGGGCCGATAGAGTCCTTCTCCGAGAAGCTTCCTGTCGCAGAGATGCCGCGGCTGGAGGTCGTGGACGGCCGGTTCGAAGCTGGCGGAAAGCCCGTCTTCCTCCGCGGCAAGCACGATGCCTGCGTCTTCCCGCTGACGGGGCATACCCCCATGGACAAAGCCTCGTGGATCAATTACTTCCGTCGTTGCAAGGATTACGGTATCAACCACGTGCGGTTCCATTCCTGGTGCCCGCCGGAGGCTGCCTTTACGGCCGCGGACGAGCTTGAAATCTACCTTCAGCCGGAGCTCCCGTTCTGGGGGACGCTGGAAGGGGAGGAACTGATTGCGTTCCTTCGAAAAGAGGGCCTGAACATCGTCCGTACCTATGGACACCATCCGTCCTTTGCGATGTTCTCTCTGGGCAACGAGCTTTGGGGCGAGAAGACAGTCATGCAGGAGCTGGTGGCGGCCTTCCGGGAGGCTGCCCCACAAATCCTCTACACCAACGGTACCAATGCATTCCTGGGCTGGCAGGGCTATGTCGACGGAATGGATTTCTTTGCCACCTGCCGTACACGGGGCGAGGCTTACGGCGAGTTTAACACGCACGTCCGCAGTTCCTTCGCTTTCTGCGACGCGATGGACGGCGGCATCCTGAACCACTTCTATCCCGGAACCACCCGGAATTTCGTCGAGGCACTGGATGGTGTCCCGATGCCGGTCATCAGCCACGAGACGGGGCAGTTCCAAAGCTATCCTGATTATTCGCAGATCGACAAGTACACCGGCCCGCTGGCCCCGTACAACCTGATGGAATTCCGTCATCGGCTGGACCTCGCCGGAATGGCGGACCAGGCGGCAGATTTCCACCGCGCCTCCCTCCGCTGGGCTTTCGAACTGTACAAGGCCGATGTGGAGATGTGCCTCCGGACGCCGGGCCTCGGCGGTTTCCAACTGCTGGACCTGCAGGATTATCCCGGCCAGGGATCGGCCTATGTGGGTATCCTGGACGCGTTCATGGACCCCAAGGGCGACATCGATCCCGCCGAATGGTGCCAGTTCTGCAGCGAACTCGTCCCGCTGGCCGAATTCAATAAGTATTGCTGGAGTGAGGACGAGCTGTTCCACGCGCATGTGAAGGTCGCGAATTTTACGGGTGAGGACTTGATCGAAGGGGAAAGCGAATATGAGATCGATAAGCCTGTTTCCGAACTGATGGATGGAGTGAAAGCTCCGGCCCGCATCGACCTCCGCCTGGCGGCCCATACCGCCGGCTTCGAAGGTAGCAATACCTGGCCCATCTGGGTGTATCCGGCCGACAACCAGCCGGACAAGCGCGGAATCACCATTTCCCGGAAACTGGACCAGGCGACGTTGAACGCCCTGGCCGCTGGGAAGAAGGTCCTCCTGATGCCCTCCGATACCACCAATACCGTGGGCGGACTGTTCCAGACCGATTACTGGAACTACCGGATGTTCAAGGGCATCTGCGAGAGAAACGGGAAACCCGTTTCGCCCGGTACCCTGGGCATCCTCACGGACCCGTCGCACCCGGTGTTCCGGGAATTCCCGACCGAAGAGCATACCGATTGGCAGTGGTTCCCGGTCCTGAAGGCTTCCCGGCCTATGATCCTGGATGCCCTCCGCGGGTACAAGCCCATCGTCCAAGTCATCGACAACGTGGAACGGAACCATCGGCTCGGGCTCCTGTTCGAGTTCGCGGTGGGGAACGGCAGCCTCCTGATATGCTGCTCCGACCTGGAAAGCACCCTGGCGTATCCGGAAGGCAGGCAGTTCTACAAGGCCGTGCTGGACTACATGCGCTCCGACGATTTCCATCCCACGGTCGCGCTCAGTCCGGACCGGCTGGTCCGTCTCTTCCGCGAAAAGGCGGAGGAGCAGCTGATTACGAATGTACAAAACATCTCCTATGAACAATAAGTGGATGCTGGCCGCCTTGCTTCTGGCGGCCGCATGTTCTCCGCGGGAAGTGGTTCCCAAGGCGCCCGATTATGCTTCCGCTGAATCGTGGTATGTGACCGATCGCGGGGCGGACGTGGATCTTTTCTATATCAGTTCCACGGAAACGTTTGATGCTTCGGTGGGCCGGAAGGTGTTCCATTATGCCCAGGCGGCGGACTCCGCGGCCTGCCCCGGCATCCGCGCTGAGATGGAGGGCGTGGACCGGATCCTGGCCGGCGACCTGAACTTCTATTCGCCCTTCTATCGGCAGATGTCGATGGAAACCTATCAGGACATGGACCTGATTGACAGCCGATTCCCTGTGGCGATGGAAGATGTCCGCACGGCCTTCAAGCACTATGTCGACGAACTCTCCGACGGCCGTCCCTTCGTCCTGGCCGGCTTCAGCCAGGGCGGGGAGGTCCTTGTGGAACTGCTGAAAGAGCTGCCCGACAGCCTGCAGGACCGCCTCGTCGCGGCCTACGTCCTGGGGTGGAAGATCACCCCGGAGGACCTGGCCGCTTCCACCGCCATCCGGCCCGCCCAGGGTGCCGACGACTACGGGGTCACCATCTGTTACAATTCCGTCGATTCGCCCGAGAACGCGAGCTTCGTGAGCAGCGGAAACACGGTCGCCATCAATCCGGTGAACTGGTGTACGGACGCCACGCCGGCGGTGCTGTTCGATTCCCTGACCGTCACGCTGGACCCGGAGACCAAGCTCCTGCTGGTGGACGGTTTCGAAGGCACCGGCTACGCCTGGAAGCCCTATTTCAAGGACGGCTGTTACCACACCTTCGAGATCCGCTGGTATGGGGAATCCCTGCGGGAGAACATAGCCGAGCGCTGCGCCGCCTACCAGGTCGCCCATACGAGCGGCAATCCGCTCTTTGACGGCTGGTATGCGGATCCGGAGGCCGTCGTTTTCGACAAGGAATACTGGATTTATCCCACCTATTCCCATCCGTATGAGGAGCAGCTGTTCATGGACGCGTTCTCTTCGAAGGACCTGGTCCATTGGACCAAACATGGCAAAGTACTGGCCAAGGACAACATTTCCTGGCTCTGGCGGGCCCTGTGGGCCCCTTCTGTGGTCCGGAAGGACGGGAAGTATTATCTCTATTTCGGTGCCAACGACATGCACGAGAAAGGGGAGGGCGGTATCGGCGTCGCCGTGGCCGACAACCCCGCCGGTCCGTTCAAGGATGCCCTCGGGCATCCGCTCGTGGACGAGGTCGTGAACGGGGCGCAGCCCATCGACCAGTTCGTGTTCCTGGATGACGACGGGACGTACTATATGTACTACGGCGGATGGGGACATTGCAACCTGGTCCGGCTGGGAGACGACCTGATGAGCCTGGTTCCGTTCGAAGACGGTGAGATTTACAAGGAAGTGACCCCGCAGGGCTATGTGGAGGGTCCCTTCATGCTCAAACGGAATGGGACGTACTACTTCATGTGGAGCGAGGGCGGTTGGACCGGTCCGGATTACCATGTGGCCTACGCCCGTTCCGACAGCCCCTTCGGCCCTTTCAAGCGGGAAGGGACGATCCTGGAATCCGATCCCGATGTCGCCACGGGCGCTGGCCATCATTCCGTCATCCGCGGCCGCGGCGAGGACGAGTACTACATCGTCTATCATCGGCACCCGCTGGGCGCCACCGACGGCAACAACCGCGTCGTCTGCATCGAACGCCTCTATTTCGACGAGTCCGGCCGGATCCTCCCGGTGCGTATTACTTTTGACGGCGTTCCGGCTTCCCGGCTGTAGGTCGAGCCCCCCGGCCGGCCCTAGAAAAAACCGGAAAGATTGCTTGCAAATCAGCGAAAATTGTTAACTTTGCAGTCCCTTTACCGGGATGCCCCTGTAGTTTAAAGGATAGAATTTCAGATTCCGGTTCTGACGGTCCCGGTTCGATTCCGAGCGGGGGTACGAAAAAAAGGCTGACGCATGCGCGCCAGCCTTTTTTCGCACCCTGTGCTGTCTATTCATTGAGGGGGCGGACCCCCTCAAACTCCCCTGGGTCGGGCTTGCGCCCTCCGAAATGCCTCTTGTATTAGGCTGGCAAGGGGATTGCATGTACTGAAATAATTATTAACTTTGATTAAGATAATCGTTTACTTGATGTAAATGAACAGATAACTATATGCAAAGAAAGCATTCCATCCTATATCTCGTCCTTGGAGCGGCGCTCCTTTTGCTATCCTGCAGTGAAAAGCAGGTACCCTCCTCTCTTACGACCATACCCCTGGAAGAGTTCAATGAAACGCTGGACGCAAAAGAAATCTTCCGGCGGAGCGACTACTATAATATGTCCGATTGGATTGTTCCGGATGAAAAGGGAGATCTGAAGATTCAACTGGGAAAGGAAAGCACGGCGTGGAGCCTTTGGATGAGGAACGACGCTCCCTTTGGTTTCTCGATGCAAGGAGGAGCAGAGAAGACCGTAAGGATTGATATCCCGCCCATCGGTGAGTCCGCGTCGGTGGATGTCCCTTTTTCTTTCGAGGTTCCTTGGTCTCTGTCTGGTGACGCTGTACCTGAAATCTACAAGCGCCTGTTCGAAATCGGATTGTACCAGAAAGGTGAATTTCGTTATGATTTCGGAGAAGATCTGCCTTTCATCAGTATCATTCCGGATATCCGGCTCGTTCTTCCGCCATGCATGTCTCCCGACCCCGAGGATCACAATGTCATGCCGGAAGGGAATGGATATCGATTCTACGTACAGTATTATGGACCTTCCCACGAGGATGTTTCCATGGTCGCCTCCTTCGAAGTCCCGGACGACTGTCAATCGCTGCCGGATCGCGCGATCCGCATGGGCTCGAATCTTACGATCAGCGGAACGTTGCATCTGGAAAAAAAGAGATTGAAGGAAGGCAGGGAATGGCCTGACCATCTGGATTTTTCCTTCTCCTTCGCGCATGAAGGCAGTCTTTTCCAGGCAAAAGGACTGTTCAACCTTCCATCGGCGTACACCGTTCCGGATATTTCCTATCAATATGACCTGCAAATCCGGCCTCTCTTGTTCCAGGCGAGTTTTTCGAACATTCACTTATATGACACGCGCATCCGTCTGGACTTCTTGAATAAAAGCCCGTTCCATGTCCGGCTCCGCGGTACCGTCGCATCTTATAAAAATGGAGCAGTGCTGCATTCGATACCCTTTGGCGACGACAGCACGATCGAGGCGTTACCATTCGATGCCGTCCGGACCAGTTGGAGCTATGACGGAGTCTGTGAAAAAACGATCTTCCTCAGCGAGTACGATCGGTTTCCGGTCAGCTTCCCGGGTTCGGAATTCCCGGACTATCAGGAACATGTCTCCCTTCAAGTCGACGGGCTCTCCAGCCTTTTCGCCGGAGACCCGGATGACATCCGCTTCACCGGTCTCCAGGTCGAAAGAAATCCCGATGAGATCATCGATATAACGGTCAGCGATTTCGAAGAGGCGTATTTCAAATTGAGTGGACAGATCTCTACTCCTCTCCAGGTTGGGAAAGATTTCTCCGCTCAGAAAGGACTCCCGGTTTATTTCCCGAGAGACATATTCGAAGAGGACGTCCCTCTGTATAAAGTCATTTTAGAAGGGACATTGAGTTCCACGCTTCCGTTCTTCTTCGAACTGAAAGATATCGTTGTCAACCCGGGTATCACTTGTACCTGGGATAAGGTCCTCCTACCCCCTTCTCTTGCCAATGAAACGTCTTCCGTCCATTTCACGATGCAGCTTGAATCAGAGAAGGATTTGAAAAGCTTGATGAGTGAAGCAACGCTTCTTTTCCGGCTTTTCGCCGATGAATCCTGCGCCGGTAAGCCCATCAACGAGTCCGGCTGTATTTCCTTGAAGGATGTGGTTGTCAAGTATTGAGGAATTGGTTCGATATCACTCCGGTTGCGGGTATAAAAAGAGGCTGGTGCAATCGTGCACCAGCCTCTTTTCGCACCCTGTGCTGTTCACTCATGGAGGGGGCGGACCTCATCAAACTCCTCTGGGTCGGTCCGCCTGGCTATGATTGCATTATCCAAGGAAATGACTACTTGTACTCCTTCAGATAGTAAGTAAGGCTCGTCGTCATGCTGTGGGAGGTATAGCCGCGGAAGAGTTTATAGCGTTCCATCGTGGTGTCGAAGGAGCGGACGATGGTGCAGGTGGCAGGGTCACCTTCTTCGACGTTCACGACGAGGGAGCCGTGGAAGCGGTAATCCTTGAAGAAGGACTGGTACTGGTTGTTCCATTCGCACTTGAGGGAGCCGTCCTCGTTGTTTTCCCAGGCCCAGGAACCGACATTGACCTTGCCATTGTCAAAGAGGACCGCATAGGTGCCGGATTCCGTGAAGATGAGTCCTTTGCACTTCTTGTCCAGCTCTTGCTCGCCTTCCTCGTCGCCGGTCTTCTGGAACCATTTCGTGAAGTCGCAGCCATCCACGTCGAACCCGAAATTCAGGCCAGGCAAGTCACTGAACGAAAGGGAGAAATAGCTCCTGTCGAAGACCCAGTGACGGCACAGTTCCCGGTTGATTTCCGTTTCCTGGACCGTGGATGCCAGATTGGCATGGACCGTAAAGGGATCCCAGCCGCCGCTGTCGATGAAAATCTCGGCCACGCCGCCGCTGAGGAAGTCGATGACGAGTTTGCCGAATCCCTGCAGGAAATAGGTCCCGTCGACGAACGTGAAGTTTCCGTAGACCCAGACGTCGTTCAGGTCCAGGTCGCTGTCGCTCTTGGTGCGGGCGGGTTTCTTGGTGACGATGTATTCGCCATCTTTCGTCAATTCAATGGATTGGATGGGGCTGGAGGCATCTGTGATCTCGTATTTGCCGAGCACCTGGTCGGCATCCTTTCCGGCAGGATTCTCCTTGTTACAGGAGGTCAATGCCACGATGGAAAAAAGAAAAGCGCTTGCCAGGGCAAGCATTTGCCGTGTTTTCATGACTGTTCAATTTTAAGTCTACCGCATTTTACTTCAAATTCCGGGCCGCCGGCTATTTTTCCCGGACGGCCTTGCCGCTCAGGTGGTCGATGGTGAATTCCAGCAATTCCGCCCGGGGGCCGTTCTTGCGGATATCCGCCTCCGTATCGTAACCCTCGGGGAAGTACTTGCTCCCCAGGGAACGGAGCCTGCCCAGGCGGTCGGCATCATCGGCCAGGACGCGGACCCGACCGAAGCAAATCACACTCTTGACATGATACCACCAGTCCCCAGGCTCCTTTTCCGGCTCGTCCAGGACGGTGAAGCAGGCTTTGTCGCAGGCGCGGAGGGCGTCCAGCTTATGGCCTTCCTTGGCGCAATGGAAATAAAGCTTCCCGTCTTCGAACACGAAGTTGATGGGGACGGTATAAGGGTATCCGCCGTCACCGATGACGGAGAGAAAGCCCCGGTAGGCATTCTCCAGGATCCGGAAGCACTCTTCTTCCGGAAGGGCTTGTTTGGCCCGGCGCATGGGCCTGAAGGGTTGTTCCATCATAACTATTCAATTCGGATGCTCCCGTCATCCTCGATGACGACGATATCTCCTTCCTGGACATTCACGAAACCGTCGTCCGTCAGGATGGACAGGATCGTGAGGCCCATGCAGAAGTAAGGATCCAGGACCTTGTCGCCCAGGATCGCCTTGAATTCGGCCTGGTTGGTGCCGGTGTAGGTAAGCTTAGTCATTCTTTCCGTTCAGTTTCAGGACCAGGTACTCCGAGCGGGTGCCGACGCGGATCTTGGCGCCCCAGAGGCCGAGGCCCGAGGAAATGTAATAGCGCGTGTCTCCTTTCCGGTAATGTCCCCAGGATTTCTCGAACATGAGGTCGGTGGCCCAGGAGACGGGCCAGACCTGGCCACGGTGCGTGTGCCCGCTGAATTGGAAGTCGATGCCCGCCTGCTCGGCTTCTTCCAGGTGGTTGGGCTGGTGGTCCAGGAGGAGTGTGAATCCTTCCAGACCTTCTGCGAGTTCCTGCAAGGAGGCCCGGCTCCGGGCTGAGCGGTCCTTCCGGCCGATCACATCGATCCCCTTGAAATGGGCCACGGAATCCTTCAGGACCCGGATTCCGGCCGCTTCGAAGAACTGCTCCGCCTGCGCAAGGCCGGCGTAGGATTCATGGTTGCCGAGGACAGTCCAGACGGGCGCTTCCAGGCGCTGGAATTCTTCTTCGTAATGACCTTCCGCCACGGGCCGGAGACTCCGGTCGATGATGTCACCGCCGATCAGGACCAGGTCCGGCTTCTCCGCATTGATAAGGTTGACCCAGCGCGCAAGTTCCGCCCGGCGGTTGTGATACCCGATGTGCAGGTCGCTGGCCAGGACGATCGTCAGGGGCTTCTCCAGCGGCTTGTCCGTCGTGAGGGTCAATTCCTCGCGGTATTTGTGCGGGTAGTGGATGGCGCCCAGCGTCATGATGAGTGCCACGATACCGATGGCTCCCAGTAAACCCGCAGCGCTGTCCTTGAACAGTGTCTTCGGCAGGAGGTGGCAGAGAGAGGCGATATCGGCCACGATGAAAACCAGCAAAAGGTACAGGAAGGCGATCATCCAGGTATTGCCGACCTCGTAGAGTACGGTCGCCAATTTGACCGGTACGCGTTCCGTGAAGGCGAAACCTGCAAACATGCTCGCCATCCAAAGCAGGAACAGCCCCGTCACCGCCAGTTTCCATCCCGGCGGCGCAATCCGCCACAGGTGCCAGCAGACATAACCTGTCAGCGCGAAAACTAGGGCGAGTATGGCGAGGAATCCGGCACGCATGGCTATTTCAGGACCTTCCAGGTAACTTCGTCCGCAGTACCATCGGAGGACACGACCTTGAAGGTGGTGTCTCCAGAGCCCATGGTCACGTCCTTGAACTTCCAGATGACGCCGGTAGGTTCGCCGGAAGCGGCCATTTCAGCCACCTTTTCACCGTCACGATAGAGCGCAAGGCTCGGAGCGTTGGCATACACGGTAAGCGTAAACTGCTGACCGGCAGGACGGTAATGCAGCCGCCTCTCAGTGATATACACCGTTTTTACGTCCTTATTCCACCAGGCCTTGTACAGGTAGAAAACGTCCTTCTTCGTCTGGCGGTCTCGCGTGATGAGACCCTTGTCATTCATGTACATGCGGGCGGGATTCACCACGTAGTTCACGCCGTCCTCCGAGTCCACGAAGCCTTCGTGCCGGTCGGCGACCGGAAAGTCGAACAGGATCCAGAGGGAGGTGAAGTTCAGCCAGGGCATCTGCGCGATCTGCTGCGCATGCGCCTCGTGCGAGCGGTTGCCATAGGCCTCGAAGTGGAGGGAGTCGGTCCGGTCGCGGCGGACGGCGCGCTCGTCCCAGGTCTCGCAGTAGGGATTGATGCCCACGCCGTATTCGGAGATGTTGGCCGGACCCATGACGTCACGGATGCGGACCATATCCGCGGTGATGCCGCTGAAATCGTCGTAATTGTAGTACCAGCCGTGATAGCGGTTTTCGGAGAAGTAGTCGGCCTTGAGCTCGGTGTAGCGGTCCCGCTCGAAGACAGAGTCGTCGGTCAGGCCGACCAGGCGGGTGGGATCCAGCGACTTCGCATAGTCATACAGCCGGGCGGTCTCCGCCACCACGCGGTCCGTGTCCAGCCAACCCTGGTAGTTCGGGCGGTTGCCCCAACTGTCCAACTCGTTCCACATGCCCCAGAAGCAGATGGACGGGTGGTTGTACAAGCTCGTTACCATCTCCCACATTTGCTGGTGGATGTTCTCGAAATAGGCCTCGGAGGCGTTCGTACCGCAGATATTGACCCAGGGAATCTCGGTTTGGACGATGATGCCCATGCGGTCGCACAGACGGAATTCCTCGTCGTTGTGCGGGTAGTGTGCCAGCCGGAGGAAGTTGCAGCCGAGCTCCTTCACGACGGCATAGTCGTTCGCGATGTCCTCCTTGGTCAGGGCCGATGCCTTCCCGGCCATGTCCTGATGCATGGACACGCCCCGGAGCGGATAGGGCTTTCCGTTGAGGCTGAAACCTTTGTCCCTGTCGACGCTGAAATAGCGGAAGCCGACCTCAGTGCGGGCGACGTCCTTGTTGACCTGGATTTCCACCGTATAAAGATACGGGTCCAGAACGCCGTTCCAGAGGTGGGGATTGTCCAGGGTCAAGGTCGCCTGGATGTCCTGGTCCGTGCCGGGCAGGGGATTGATCCCGACCGTCTCGGAGGCGACGACCTTCCCTTCCGCATCTTTCAGGGTTACAAGGACATGGCCCTTCATGGCCGGCCCGGTGTTCCGGACGCGGGCCTGGACTTCGGCAACTACTTTATTGTCAGAGACTTCTTTCTGGACCACATGCAGGCGGTACGGCCCGTATTCTTCCGGAGAGAAGAAGACATCGTCGTACACCAGCAGGCGGACGGGATTGTGCAGGCCGCCGTTCTTGTTGAAATCGGAACTCACGGGAATCATCTCCATGTCCTCCGTGTTGTCGCAGATCACTTCGACCTGCCCGCTGTGCGGGAGAGGCACGACAAAGGGCGTATAGCCGCCCTTATGGGCCTTCAGGAGCGTACCGTCCAGGTACACTTCCGCCGCCTGGGCAGCGCCTTCAAAAAGCAGGAAGGCGTTCTTCCCGGCGGGGAAGGAGACTTCCCGGCGGTAATGGGCCTTACCGCGGTAATACTTCTGGGTAGGCCCGTCCAGGGCGTTGTAGGAGTGGGGGACCGTGACGGATTCCCATTGTTCCCCGTCCTTGGAGAACTGCCAGTCTTTCAATTCGGATTCCACACCGCAGGCAACTGCGAGGAGGGAAAGGGCTACGAGGCCCGGCAACAGGTATTTCATGCGTCGGCTTGTTTACGGTGGAGCCAGTGATCCTTGAGCCATTCGCGGACGGGTTCGTCGTACGCTTTCTGCAGGCCCCAGGCGATGATGATGGCCATCAGCAGGACACCGACCGCCACGGCGACATGCTGCCAAAGCGGGGCGTCGGGATGGGCGGCCACCCAGCCCATCTGCATGTAGATCAAGGGATAATGTGTAATGTAGATCGGGTAGGAAATGCCGCCGAGCCAGCGGCAGAGCGCCGTGCTTCCCCGGCCGGTCGTCACCGAGCCCGCGCCAGCGAGGACGATGAGCGGGAACAGCACGAGGATGCAGAGCGCCTGGAACAGACCGTCAGGCACCCCCTGTTTCCCGCCGATGCAAGGCATGGCGAGCAGCACCACGATGGCGAGGCCGCACCACCAGAAGCCGCCCTTCAGGTGGATGGGGGAGCCGCTGGGATTGGACTCGCTCCGGTGTGCGGGCAGGATCCGGGAGATGAGCAGGCCGCACAGGAATGGATACAACAGCCGCGTAAAGGCGATGTAAATCTGCTCTGGAGTAAGGGCCCAGCCACCGATTACGTTATAATGGGGCTCCTCCAGCAGTCCGAACACGTTCCATCCCATCGTCAGGTCCAGCGTGAAGAAGGCGCAAACGGCGCAGAGGATCGCGAGTCCAGCCTTGGGCAGGTGCCGGAAGATGAAAGCGTACAGGATATTGCCGATGTATTCGAGGGTCAAGGTCCATTGCGGACCGTTGAAGGAATTCAGTTCGCCCCAGCCCCGGATATCCAGCCCGTTCCCGCACGGGATGATGAACAGGCCCATCACCAGGCAGAGGAAGAACTTCCATGCTTCCACTTCCTGGGTCTTCGGGAAGGCGGGACCGGAGAAGAAGAAGAGCGCCGCACCCACGACCGTACCGGCGATCACCATCGGGTGCAGGCGCGTCAGACGCCGTTTAAAGAAGCCCCAGGTGGTCATTCGGTCCCAGCGGTCGTCATAGGCGTATCCCACGACGAAGCCGCTCAGGACGAAGAAGAAATCCACCGCCAGGTAGCCGTGGTTCACGATCTGGGAGGCCGGACCTTTGGAATAGGTCTCGAAGAGGTGGAAGATCACCACCATGAGGGCCGCGACGCCGCGGAGACCGTCCAGGATCTCGTAGCGCGGCTTTGAAGCCAGGTAGATGTCGGTTTTGGCCATAGGTCAGTCCTTGCGATAAACTTTGAGCATGCGGATGTCTTCGAGGGGGCGGTCATAGTCGTCCGTGGGCACTTTCTGGATGGCTTCCAGGACGTCCATGCCCTCGGTTACCTCGCCGAATACCGTGTAGGCGCCGTCCAGGTGCGGGCAGGGGCGCATCATGAAGCAGTACTGGGAGGCGCAGGATTCGCGATTGGGATTGACGTCATCCCCTTCGCGGGCGGCCAGGATGGACCCTTTTACACAGGTGATGCCCTGGTCCACGCGGATTTCGGCCGGCACCCGGAAGTCCGGTTCGCCGTCGCCGAGCAGTTCTCCCGGCTTCGCATACTTCGAATTCGGGTCTCCGCCCTGGATGACGAAATCGTCGATCACCCGATGGAAGAGCAGGCTGTCGAAATAGTGCTCCTCCGCAAGACGGATGAAATTGTCCCGGTGCAGGGGCGTCTCGTTGTACAGTTTGAACTCCACGGTCCCCATCGTCGTTTCCACGACCATCACGACCTCTTTTTCGGTTTTCGGCCCGCAGGCGGAGAGCATCGCCGCGAGGGCCGCGATACACAGAATCCTTTTGCCCATAGAATCTCAGTCCATTGATTACAAAAGCCTAAGATACGCATTCTTGGCGGGTCCGCCAAATAAAAACCGGGGAAGACGTTTCCGTCTTTCCCGGTAAACCGTGCTGGTTAACCGCGATGGCTACAGGTCCGCACTGTTGAGTTCGTCCTGGCGGCGGCAGTTGATCGCATCCTCGTAGAAGAGGTTGATGGCCGGCTGCTGGGTCATCGGGTTGTTGACGATCACCAGATGGATGGTTCCCTCCGGGACGACGAACCGGGCATACCAGCGGGCCCTGCCCCGGCGGAGCGCCTCCAGCTCCCGTCCGTCTCCATCGGAGAAGGGGAGTTGGAACTCCTGGGACATCTCCACGGGCTCTCCATACTTGAAGGCAAGGCTCCTGAGGAGGGTGTAGAAATCCATCCGCAGGTTGCCCCAGTTGTCGGGAGAGGGATAGTTCACCGCTACGCGGCTTGTGATTCCTTCGCTGGTGGGGATGACGAAAACGTCGACCGTCTTGCCGGTGAACCGGCCGCTGAGCGCAGCACCGAATTCGCCGTCGTTGACCAGGTGGAATTCACTTTGGCAGAGGGCTTCGACGAACGCTTTTTCGGGTCCGTCGATGGGAATGTTCTTGAACTTGAGATGCTCCTGCGCCCCGGCCCAGCAGCAGATGCCCAGGGTCACCAGGAGAAGGATGGTTCTTTTCATAGTGGTCGTGTCATTGGTTATCTGAAACAAAGATAAGTAAAAAAATAGTGAACAAGGTGGACATTTTTTAAAAAATAGTAGATTATCTGGGAACGACCGGCATCCCATGAAGAGAATTTGAAAGGATTTGGTGTGATTATGTAAAATCAAGGGGGGATTGTTGTGTAACTTTGCTCCAACCTGATTCCTTGACACAAAACCAAACCTCATCTGATATGAAGAAACTCTATTTCCTGGCCCTTGCGGCCCTGCTGCTTGCCGCGTGCAAGACAGAGACAAAGGTCCCTGTGCTGACCATTGAAGGTGGTCAGGTCCAGGGTGTGACGACCGACATCCCGGGTGTCGTCGCGTACAAAGGAATCCCTTACGCTGCGCCGCCGATCGGCGACCTGCGCTGGAAGGAACCGCAGCCCGTCGTTCCGTGGGACGGCGTGATGCAGGCGGACCGCTTCGGCCATCCCGGCTACCAGGCCGTCCACTATCCCGGCGGCTATTTCACCGAGTGGGGCTATGGCGAGGAGGCCCAGTGCAGTGAGGACTGCCTGTACCTGAACGTCTGGACGACGGCTGCCGGCAAGCCGGGCGAGAAACTCCCGGTCGCTTACTGGATCCATGGCGGCGGCTACCGCGAAGGCTGGGGCTCCGAGCCCGAGTTCGACGGTGAGGAGTTCGCCAACCACGGCGTGGTCCTCGTGTCCATCAACTACCGTCTCGGTGTCTTCGGCTTCCTGGCCCATCCCGAGCTGGCTGCCGAGAGCCCGCATGGCGTTTCCGGCAACTACGGTGTCCTGGACATGATCCAGGGCCTGAAGTGGGTCAAGCAGAACATCGCCCAGTTCGGCGGTGATCCCGACAACGTGATGATCTTCGGCCAGAGCGCCGGCGGCGGCGCCGTCCGTACCCTGGTCGAGTCCCCGCTCGCCCGCGGCCTGTTCAACAAGGCGGTCATCATGAGCGCCGGCGGCATGGGCGGCATGGGTGGCGGCCGCGGCGCCCGTCCGGCGGCTGCGCCTGCGAACGCCCGCCCTGCGGCGGCTCCCGCTTTTGCTGCGCCTACCCTGGAGAGCATCCAGAACGCCAACAAGGCCATCCTTGACTGGGCCGGCCTGACCGACCTCCAGAAGATGCGTGCGGCTGGTACCGAGACCATCTACGCCCTCAGCACCATCTATGCCGGTGCCAACGGCGCTGCCGCGGGTGGCGGATTCGGCCGTGGCCCCGCACTCACCGGCGCTCCGATCGTGGACGGTTACGTCTCCCTCAAGTCCTTCGACGAGGCTGCCACCGACGGCTCCCTGGCGGATGTCCCGTACATGATGGGCTTCACCAAGGATGACATGGGCAATATGACCGAGGGTATCGCGAACTTCGCGCTGAACCGCCAGGAGAAGGGCGGCAAGTGCTACGCCTACCAGTTCGCCCGTCCGCTCCCGGACGACGGCAGCCAGAAGGTGTATGTCCTCAAGGGCGCCTTCCACTCCTCCGACCTCTGGTACGTGTTCAAGTCCCTGAAGCACTGCTGGCGTCCCTGGACGCAGGGCGACTGGGATCTTGCCGAGAAGGAAGTGACCTACTGGGCCAACTTCTGCAAGTACGGCGACCCGAACGGCCCGGAAGGCGGCGAATGGACCCCTTACACCAAGGAGAACCCGAAGTTCATGGTCTTCAAGCTGGACGAGGCCGACAACGAAGCCTCCGCGATGGGCGATCCCGTCCTCGGCGAGCGCTTCAACTGGCCCCCGCAGCCTCCGAAGGAGGAGAAGTAGTTCCTTTTCCGGCGATTTTTGACTAACTTTACGGCCGAATGAGACGTTTTGCCCTCATATCGGCCGTAATTTTTGTCTGCGCGCTCCTGCGGGCGCAACCGCAGTACGAGTTCCGGATGCTGGACGCATCGGGCGGCCTCCCCGAGAACAATGTCCGGGATATGCTGATGCTGCCCGACGGCCTGATGTGTATCCAGACGACCTCCTACCTGTGCTTTTTCGACGGCGCCGCCTGCCGCAACTACCGCTGGGACCCCGTCCGGGTTCCCTACGCGGAGTACAGCGGGCAGAACCGGCTCGCCTATGATCCGGAAACGGACCGGGTCCTCCTGCATACGCGAGACCGTTCCTGGGCTTTTGACCGGGCGACGCAAACGTTCCTCTACGATGTTCCGCAGCCTGCAGCGCCGGATGATGGAGAACCGGCCGGCCTCTTCCCGGAGGATCTCTCCAGCCGGACCGAGACGGCGGAATCCTCTGACGGCCGCCGCTGGTTCATGTCGGACAAGCACATCATCCTGTATCATCCCAAGACGGGACAATTGACCGAACGGGAGACGATTCCCGTCGGCAGCGACGACCTGTTCACCTCCATCGCCGTGGACAAGGAGGACAACCTTTGGATCGGAACCGCCCGCTCCGGCGTCCGGATCCTGTACAAGGACGGCTCTTCCTACCGCTTGCCGCGGCTGGACCGCATCGACGGGAAGCCGGTCTATCCCCATACGGACATCTCCAAGATCTACGCGGACCCGCAGGGCGGCGTCTGGATCGCCACCCAGCAGGAAGGCATCCTCTACTGGCACCGGGACATCATCCGGATCCGGACGGTCGACGCGCAGTCCCTTTCCGGGGGCGCGATGCCGGACGAGAGCGTGAAATGCCTGGCGGAGGCCCCGGACGGAAGCGTCCTGGTGGGTACGATCCATGGTCTCCTCCGCTATGACCCCGGGACCCGCCGGATGGACATTCCGTATCCTGAACTGAAAGATGAGCTGGTGATCAGCCTGTTCGTGGACTCCCGGGCCCGGATCTGGGCGGGCACCTTCTACAACGGCCTGTACCGGATCGACGGCCGTCAGGTGCGGCATTACAGCTATCCCGAGCCCTCGAACGTGGACGTCTCCTATCAGCATGCCACGCCCAACCTGAACTGCGTCCGCCTCCTCCGGGAGGACGGGAACGGGCAGTACTGGATCTCCGTCTATGGCGGCGTGGGCCGGTTCGATCCGGAAACCGGCCGGATCGGCCTTCTCCGGGAAAACCATCCGGAACTGGCGCGGTATATGGTGGTCCGGGACCTTTATCTGGGGGAGGAAGGCGCCCTCGTGGCGGCCGGGGACAACGGGCGTTTCCTGTACCGGCCGGCGCAGGACGAAGTGGCGAAGGTGGACACGGCGGACGCCTATGCGCTGACGAACCAGATCCTCCAGGACGCCGCCGGAAGGGTCTGGCTGGCGGAGTCGGACGGTCTCTACATCCGGGATGCCCGGTCCGGAAACCGGCGCCTCCTGCAGTCCGGGATGGTGATGGCGGTTTCCGAGGACGCCGCGGGCAACATCTGGGCCTCTTCCACCAACAGCCTCATCCGCCTGTCGTTCGCCCCGGACGGGACGGTTTCCCGGACCGATTACGGGCAGTCGGACGGCGTGGATTGCGGGGCGTTCTTCCAGAATTCCGTCCTGCGCCATTCGGACGGGCATCTCTACTTCGGCGGCGCATCCGGATTCTGCATCATCGACCCGGAGGCGATGGTCCTGTCGGACTATGGGATTCCTCCGATGATTTCTTCCTTCAAGGTGGAAGGCGCCGAGCGGAGCGCGGACAATG
>JAEEGG010008825.1_pt1 | contig 22739 bp, 28 predicted proteins | sample 9134161 | NCBI WGS metagenome assembly JAEEGG01 (sample SAMN16246543, study PRJNA631951) | gut metagenome | biome: gut microbiome; feature: rumen; material: CR-attached | host: Bos | place: Iran: Karaj | collected 2018-10
TCTTCCATTTGTTTCCTATCAGCATCAAAACTGTTGCAACAGGACATGGTGGTAAAACTTTTTTCATATTCAATCCCTTTTATTTCTACAATAGTTTCTTTTGTAATACTATGTTATAAAATTGTGCCTACTTTACAATTCTTTTTCTATATTATAAAATAAACTAGTACAAAAATAAAGGAGAATTGTATGAAAAAAATTATATCTAAACTTACAGTATTTGCTTTGCTTATAGCATCAACAGTATTGACTGCGTGCGATAAGAAAAATCATGATGTCCCTGTGCCAAAAACACAACAAATGGCAGTTGGTTCGGTTCAGGTATATGATTTTGGAAAGATTAAATTACATGCTTATGAAACAAAAGATGCTTTGGCTGATGAAAGTTTTATTTTGGAAACCGATAACGAACTTGTAATGATTGAATTAGCCGGGTTCAAAAAGAATATTGCCGAAATACAAAATTATGTAAAAGGATTGAAAAAGCCACTCAATAATGTGGTCGTTGCATATCATCCAGCCGGTGGTAATGTATATCCTGCCGCAACCATATATGCAATGGACGGTTTAGGTGAAGCAGGTCTGGTTGCAGGATTTGTCCAGGCATTTGGTGATTCTTTCAATGGTAATTTGCCAACAAAATACGAACAGGTAAAACCAGGCAAAATGACGATTGGTGGTATAAAAATGAACATTATCAAAACAGCAGATGCATTTGATATTGAAATACCTGCAATCAATGTTTATTTGACGCATATGGTTGGACATAATACGCACAATATTTTGGGCAGCATGGAATCTATTGATGAAATGATGAACCTTATGAAGAAAATGAAAGCCAAAAACTATGGGTTGATTTTGAGTGGTCATGATACCCCAAGAACAATTGAAATCGCCACAGAAAAGATAAACTATCTTACAAAGTTGAAAGAGTTGGCAAAAACAAATACAAACGCAAAAGATTTTATAGATGCTGTAAATAAAGAATTTCCAAATTATATGGGTGGAAATTATTTAGAAATGAGTGCAGCAGGTTTGTATAAATAAACCAGCATAAAGGCAATGTATAAAAGACCGGCAATTAACCGGTCTTTTGTTTGTTGTACAAATTACAATGCTTTAGCTTTTTACCTTAATACTGTTCAAAAATTCCTCTAGTGCATTTAAGTTGTCCATGATTTCTGCATAGTGTAGGGCTATATCAGTTCTAAAGTTGGGTGTTGAAAACACACACCGTTTCCCGCATTTACGAACTTTTAAAAAGAAAAGGTTAGATTTCTAACCTTTTTCATGGTTCGAATTTATTGTGGTGTTTTGTCGCTAATATATTGAAAAAATCCAATGATATGTTAAACTCAGTGTATAAATAAAAAAGGTAATAATATGGTTAATCAAATTATAGATGGAATAGAGTTTAAATTAAGGGAATATCAAGATTTTTCTTGGTTAAATAATTATGGAACTGTATTTAGTGTGATAGATGAAACTGGCAGTGGCTGTATATCTTTTGGTATAAAAAAGGACAATAAAAAGTATTTTTTCAAAATTGCTGGTGCAAAAACAGTTAATGCTGAAATAAGCGAAGAAGAATCGATTAAATTATTAAAAGAAGCGGCAGTAAAATACAAAGATATTAAGCATGAAAATTTGATTAAACTGGTAGATGCTTTTGAATATAAAGAATTTTATGTTGTAATCTATGAATATGCCGAAGGCGAATGTTTATTTGACCATTGGAACTTTGATAGGTACGAAAAAACTAAAGAAATAACACCTTTGATGAGATTCAAATCATTACCAGTAGAAAAAAGATTGAATGTTGTGGATAAGTTGTTTTCTTTTTTTGCATCATTTATTGACGCGGGATATGTTGCGGTAGATTTTTACGATAGTAGTATAATTTATGACTTTGAAAATGATAATGTTACTTTTTGTGACATAGATTTATTTAGAAAAATGCCAACTGTAAATGATTTAGGAAAGGATTATTTTGGAACCAAAAGATTAAAGGCCCCCGAAGAAAATGAATTAGGTGCATCAATAGACGAGCAAACATCATTATTTACATTGGGTGCAATTATATTTGATATGTTTAGCAATATTTCAAATACAGAGGAAAGGTATAAAAATGGGTGTTTTATACCAAATAAATTTGATGAATTTGAATTAAATAACGATATTTATAATGTACTATTAAAAGCAACGGCTTACGATAAAAACGAGAGATATAAAACCGTAAAAGACTTTAAAGACGATTTTTATAAAAATATCAATTCGTAATTTGTTGTATCACAAAATCTGCAAAAACGTCTTAATATCTTTCCCGACCTGCAATAAATTGCGTATAAGATTTTTTGTGGTATAATAAATAAAAAGGGTGGAAATTTTGTCTTTTTATAAATTGGAAATTTTTATACCAAAATCGCATTTTCGTCAGTTGCAAATTGCTTTGCAGAATGTTGATGCGGGACATATTGGTAATTACGATTCTTGTTTGTCATATAGCGATGTTATCGGTGTTTGGCGACCAATAGATAACGCAAAACCATTTAATGGTGAATTAAATAAAATATGTGAAGCCCCAGAAGTAAAAGTAGAGGTTATGATATTGTCAGACAATCTGGAAAAAACTTTGTCTGCAATCAAAGAAATACATCCGTATGAAGTTCCGGTTATAAATATTATTCCATTGTTAAATACTTTTTAACACCTTTCCCGAACCGCAATAAATCACGCATAAAATCAACTCGTGAATTGTGTGTTATATAAGAAAAACTATTTTGTTTTCTTATGATGTTTCTTTGTTGTGATAAGCATATACAATATAATACCATTGAATATCAAAGTTATACTGTTGAACAATATTATTTGAAATGAATTCAGGTATACCCCATATAAAATCCAGAATATTAAACTCGTACAGTATATAACATACATTGATAAAGACAAACCAGATACATTTTTTGTGATAATAGATTTTATGGCCTGTGGTAAAAATGCCATTGTTGTGCAAATGCCGGATACATAACCAAAAAATTCACCAATAAAACTGTTCATTTTTTTCCTTTTATTAAAATAATATTTGTAAGTAATTGTATCATAAAATTTGCAAAAATATTTTTATTTCTTTTCCGAACCGCAACAAATCACGCACAAAATCAACGCGTGAATCGCACTGGATAATAATTATCTTTTTGGGTTGTAAACTGTATGACCATGTTTGACATAATCTTGTAAAACTTTTTCACCCGCATCTGTTGCTATATGACCGTAAACGGTTATACCACGTTTTTTAAATTCATCCATCCAGTTTGGTTTGAACCCTTCGTCAAATCCAGTTATTTTGGTAACCCGTTCAGATGGAACACCGTAATAAATCGCCTTAATCCCAGACCACATAATCGCGCCCAGACACATCATACATGGTTCAGATGTTATATATAAACTTAAATTATACGGCGATAAATCATAAGTCCCCAATTTCTTTTCCGCCAATTTTATGGCATTCATTTCGGCGTGATTATTACTGCAAGATTCGGCGATAACACTATTTGCGGTCTTGGCAATTAAATTACCATTTTGGTCATAAACAGCCGCCAAAAATGGCCCATGTCCATCGGCAATGTATTTTGTTAATTCTTGTTGCAGACCAAGAATAATTTTCGTGGCATTGTCCAATTTTGAATCGTTAATAGGTTCGTTGGCAATTACAGATAATTTTTTGTTTCCCGACATGTGATTTCCTTTTGCAAAATTATGCAAAATTTTTTGAAGATTGTAAATAATATATTCTGGTGTATCAAAAATATTGTAAATATGTTTTTATAATCATATTGATTTTATTCCTAAATATTTCTAATATTTCTGTATGGAAATTCGTAGAAACATCTTGTTATTCAAACTGTATTATCTGTTTGCGTCAATGTGGCCATTGTCGGTGTTGGCGATTGTTTTGTTTCAGCAAATAACTGGATCATACACATTTGCGTTGGGCGTGTTCGCAATTACAACAATTGCACAAAGCGTTGCCGAGGTCCCAACAGGTATCATTTCTGATAAATTGGGACGCAGAAAAACAATGATAATGTCGGCGGTGTTTGAATTGTTGGCATCTTTGTTGTTCGCTTTATCGGGAACGTTTGTGTGTAAATATTTACTGATTATTGGCGGAATAGTATGGGGCATTGCCGAGGCATTTGCATCCGGAACAGATGACGCGTTTATGTATGAAACAATGGAAGAACTGCGTAAGTCCGATAAATACGATATTTTATATGCACGCAGTAAAACATTTGGTCAAATCGGATTAGCGGTTGGCGCGTTGATTGCGGCATGTATTACATATTTTTATTCTTTGGTTGCATTGGCATGGGGCGCGGTAATCATAGACATTATTCCAATCTTTATTTGTTTGCGGTTTGTAGAACCAAAAATTCATAATGGGGAAGATTGCACTTCTATGAAACATTTTATGGTCGCAATCAAAGCATTTTTACAGAACAAAAAATTGCGTATGTTATCAACAATACAAATGTTAAGCCACGGTATCAGTTTCGCAGGACACAGGTTTGAAGGTGCATATTTTAATATGCTGATACCAACGTGGGCGGTTAATGTGGCACGCATAGTAAAACAAACGTGTGGCGCAATTAGTTTCCATGTTGCACCGTATTTTCGTAAATTTGGTTTTTATCGTATTTTGGTCGCATCTACGATTGGGATGACAATAATCAAGGCAACAGCGGTTATATTGAACAACTTTGCAACACCGTTTATACAATCGTGTGTGAATATATTCTATGGAACCGCATCAACGGCAGATTCTGCGTTGTTGCAAAAAGAACTGTCGCCAAAACAGCGCGCGACAATGGGTTCAATAGTTTCACTGCTTGGTGGAATATTGGCGGCGGTTATTTATGTTCTGGTTGGCGTTGTTGCAGATATAACATCTGTATGGTTGGCGATTGTAATGTTAATCGCAAGTAATTTGTTCATCAGTGGTGGATATTATTGGATGCTAAAAAAATATAAAAGTTAGGCATAATATAAAAAATATCCATTTTGAAAAATGTTATTTTTCTAGTAAAATATATCTATATAATGTGGCGCAAAAATTATATTTTTGTTGGTGTTGGTTTGGGTATATTTATACCCATTGTTGCGTATTGTGGGGGATTTTTAAAGGCATCATCTTTTCCCAAAACGGCGGATGATGTAAGTTTTACAGATCGTATGCAGATTAAAGCGGAAGGTTATGCGCCGTTCGCAGAACTTTCTGCGTATGATATATTTACGATTTTGGAAACAGATGCCGGAATACCCGAAGAAATTGCTGCAAATGAAAATCTATGTCAAACGAACCAGACTTGTCCACCAAGTCAGCCACAGCAACCGAGTCAGCCGCAACAACCAAGTCAGCCGCAACAACCAAGTCAGCCACAACAACCAAGTCAGCCAAATCAGCCAACGCCCACGCCACCTGCGACGACAAGTGGCAGTTATTGTGCAATAAGAAATTATGAAATTCATGAAAATCAACAGTATCCAATAGGGAAACCAGTTTTTGAAAGCGATTATAAATTCTGTTCACGATATGGATATCGTAAAATGTATGGCAAAAACGATCCGCATCATGGATTTGATATAGGTTGCACCGAGGCAAATTTTGGAAATCCAGTATTTGCCATAGCAAATGGTGTTGTTGAAAGGGCGCATAAATGTTCCAAGGGAAGTTCTGCGGGAAATTATATTTTGATAAACCACAATAATGGGTTCAAAACATACTATATGCACCTTGATAAAATGTTTGTAAGTGCCGGGCAACAGGTGTCCGCGGGTTGCCAAATTGGTGAAATAGGTTTTACCGGTGGCGCAAAGGCGAATAAAGAGGCGTTTGCCAACGAAGCGTGCCCAAAAATGCGCAAAAGCATTTCGCACGTACATTACGAAATTCATTATAGCGGCAATCAAACATCAGTTACAGAAAATGGCAGAACTGTGCCAATTAAGCATGGTTTTCCAAATAATACCTCTGTGGATCCATCCTATTTTATGGATGTGCCCCAGCATATGCAATAGCAACAAAAAACACCGGGGCGCCCCGGTGTTTTAATGCGTTTATATTTATTATCTGCTATTGGCGGCTTTGGCCTGGGCAAGCAAGAATTTGCGTCTGGCATCACATGCCCTTGCAACTTTCTTGTAATCTTTCACTTTTAAATGAAGTTGTGTGACTTCTTCGTCATCGGCTTCAAGGGTGCGAACTTCGCGCAGGTCAGAATAGATAACGCGACTGCCGCCGATAGTATATTTAACGGTTTTGTACAGAACCTTGCCTTCGTATTCAAATGGTTCTGTCTGTTTAAGCACAGTAGATTCTTCGATTAAATCTAATAATTCTTGGACATCTGCGTCATAATCTTCTTTGTATTTTGCATCAAGTGCAACTTCTTTTGGTGATTTACGTGGCATTTTTAATCCTTTTTTAATATCGTTCAAAGTATATTATAAAACAAAAAATATATTTGTCAACTATTTGTGCCGTCTGGTACATAAACAAATTGCTTTTTTCCGCGATTTATGATATAATACAGCACATTCAATAGGTGGCATTTTGCCGCCGTTTTTTATTTTACAAAAGGTTCTTGTTATGAATTTCAGCAATAAAGGCATAAATAAATTAAAAGAATTAGAAGGCTGTGTTAAACGCGGTGGAAAACATGTTGCTTATGATGATGAAACCAGCAAACCAGTTAATACAAATAGGGTATTGCCACGTGGGGCAACAATTGGTTATGGACATTTAATAAAACCGTGCGAAGATTTTAAAAATGGAATTTCAGAATCCAAAGCCACCGAATTATTACGCACCGACATTGCAACATCAGAACGCACCGTGCAAGATTATATAAACATACCGTTATCGCAGAATCAGTATGATGCGTTGGTTATTTTGGTATACAATATTGGGACAAAGAATTTTGCAAAATCAACAATTGTAAAATACATAAACAATCCAAAATTCCACAGCATAAGATACTCAACACTAAAATCGGCATGGTTGGCATGGAACATGGCGCATGGCGTGGTATCTGATGGCCTGAATCATCGGCGCATGGCGGAATGGGAAATCTATGCCCATGCCAAATACTAATTTTTAGATATGTGTGGCGCGTTGCGTCATGAATCCAAGATTTTTGAATTGGATAAATACGGTAACCAAATAATTTATCTGTGTTTAACATAAATCAAAGAATCGCTTTTGCCGACACATTTTGCCCATGATGCCATTGGTAAGCGTTGTTCTAATTTATATCCGTTACGTTTTGCAACATTTTCAGATTTTACATTGCCGTCGTCTATGTCCAAAACAATGCGATTAAACCCGAATTTAAATAGTTCTGATTCAAGTGCGGACAGGGCTTCGGTCAAATATCCGTTGCCATTTACAGATTGTATCAACCAATACCCAATTTCGCATTTATCACCGTCAATATGAAAGAATCTGATACGGCCAATTGGCGCATCATCACGATAGATGCCAAATAAAACACATTCATTTTGACGCTGTTGTTCTTGGCGTTGCGCCAATTTGCGTTTAACATCGTCAACACTGTTCAAGTATTCAAAATGGCCCTGCCATGCTTGAAGATAGTCACGATTTTGGTTAATAATATCAAGGAACTTTTTCGCGTTTTCATCGGTTGCGTCAACGGTCTTTAATACCAGTCGTGCAGTTTTAATTGTGGTTGGAAATTTTGATAGTGGTTGCATGTTTTACCCCCTTTCTATACTGTGATTATAACACAATGCATTGGATTTGCAATATGTGTGCGTTGACATATGCATATAGTGTGATATAATATAAAAATATGAAGAAAGCAATGTTAATTTTATTGGGGTGCTTGTTAATATTGGGCGCGTGCGGTGTTAAATCTGAACTGACGCGACCAAACGGTCCGTTGCGTGATTATCCGGTGTATTAAAATGATGGAATCGTTCAAGATATATCAAGTTGTGCACACAGATGGTGAATATGATTTGCAACCGGTTGATTCTGTGTCAGCGGATTCTGTATGCACCATATATTTTGGTGGGAACGGTATTGTTAGTAAAGATAAGACATTGCGTCTTGGGGTAATTGTAGATAAGGATATTTTACAGGATATTGCCGACATCCCAAATGTTGCAGATATTCAAAATTATGTTGTTATGTATGATGCGCTGTTGGTGGACGATAATCGTGCCGAACGTTTGGTAGAAATGGATAAACAAAGCAAAGATGTTCTACCAAGAACAGATATTTCTGCGGCGGTTTATTTGACCGAAAAAAACTTGGATGTGGCATACCGTCGTAAAGTTTTACCATTGCTAATAGATAACGGTCTACGTGGAATTATGCGAATATCATTTGCAATTGATGGTGATGGCGAGGAAATAAAATCGCGTCTGGTGGCAAAAATACGCCATACAATGGAAGTATTGAATTTCCCAGAAATTACCATCCTATCAACGTTAAGTATTGTACTGCATAATTGCAATCCATATAGTGATTATGTCACATCGTATTCATACGATATGTTTGAAAAGATTTTGTTGCCACGTATATCAAACGGCAACGGTCGGCGTATTGATTTGGATACAGCCCTGCGCAATGTGCGTAAAATAAATATATTGGCCCAATGTCATGGTGGACACGTTGCGCGTATTATGGAACAACATATGAACGATGCGATGGTTAAATTGGGATATACCGTCCAAGAGATAAAACAAATAATGAATCAGGTTCTGGTTACGGCATTTGCACCGTCTTGTTCATTGGGCGATTCCAAATTTCAATTTATCGGTTTTATGTCCGCCTATGACCAGATTGTTGATGTCCCGAATAATTGGGTATATAAATATGTCAACGCAAATAGGATTGCGGAACAGGCGCGATTCAGTGATGGTATAAAAGATTGGGAATGGAAGTTTGGACCGATGTTTTTGCCCGGTAAAAACGGCAATGTATTTATTGTAAAACAAAGATTCAAATACAGAAATGACGTGGACGGGCCGAACCTTATTCCAAATGCCGAACATAATAATGCACGTTATTTTCCGGCAAGTGTTATGGAAGATAATAAGGCGGTTGATGTCACCGAAGATGGCGAATTGTTGGCGATGCTGGCACATAATGTTGTTATAAATGGAATCAAAAATTCATTACAACAACGCGATGGATTTATACCATTGCCACCGATATCTGAATTGATATTAGATGGGGAATATGATTCATCGTTACAAGAGTTGTTAAAAATAATGACAATCAATGGCGATGTGTTTATGAATCTGGTTAATGAATATGCCCGTGCACATAATATTGAAATTCATCCGCCGTTTGATATGCTGCGATATCCCAAATTTTCAGAATTAAAGAGATAGATGTTTATTAACTGTTGAAAAAAGTAATCGCATAATTTAAAGTAAGAATATATTCAAAAGGAAAGGTTATGAAATATTTTTTGCTTGCGTGTTGTGTGTTATTGACCGCCTGTTATCATGAACCAGATACCGAATGGACACCACCAATTGTGCAAGAGCAGGTTGAGTGCTGTATAACCGACCAACAGGTGCATGGTGCGATATATTCCGCATTGTTAAAATTACGTTGGCATATCAAGGATAAAAAAGATAATGGCTTTATTGCAACAATACGGTGTGATTACGACAATATTGATATGGTATTTGAAAATACAGATCGTGAATACTTTATTGCTGCAAATGCCGATATAGATAATGTATTTGAATATGAGTACTGTATCAAATCGCATATGCGCAAGGTGAACAAATACATAAAGAAATATGTAAAAAAAGCCATTAGCAAAGCGGCGCGCAAAGAATTAAGCGGAATAAAATAAATGAAAGGATATAAAATGAAAAAGGGTATGTTTTTGTTGTTAATCCTAGGTTTGTGTGGATGTGCGGCAACAAATAATGTTATGTATACTAAGAATCCCAGATGTACCAATGTCAAAGAAATGAGAGTTTTTCAAGTGGTTAAAGGAGGAGCATTAGCAACAATAAGTGGCAGAGAACCGATAGTTGCATATCTTCCAAATTCGGATAGATACGCATTGTATGATGGGGCTAAGATTAAAAGATCACAAAATGAATGTATAGTATATGATGGAGTGTACAAATATATGACTTCTGGTGATAATAGTAGCGTTACAAAATATATGGTGTCTGGAAAAGAGACAAATAGAGTAGAATATTCTGCAAATGAAAAACAAAAGACAGTTCCAATCGTAAAATTTGAGAAAAGATGGTTGGATATGGAATAAAATTTTCTTGGTGGGCCCGGGGGGATTTGAACCCCCACGGGTTGCCCCACTGGAACCTAAATCCAGCGCGTCTACCAATTTCGCCACGGGCCCATAACCTGATGCAAAACATATTATGATAAAAAACACTTGATTTCCAGTAAAAAATAACCTAAAATCCCGTGCAGTACAAATAAAAAAGGCAAATAAAATGGCATCTAAAAAAGGTAGCAAAGAAATTATCAAACTGGAAAACAAAGAAACCGGTTATTTCTATACAGTTAAGAAAAACAATAAAACCGCAACGGGCAAGGTTTCTCGTAATAAATATGACCCGAAATTGCGTAAACATGTCAAAATGACAGAAGCAAAAATGCCACACTAGTTGTTAGTGATTAGTGTCAGTTATTAGGAAAAACGGTGCAAATGCACCGTTTTTTATTACTTAATACTAACCACTAACCACTTATTTCCCGAATTTTCCGCTGCGTGGGAAACCAACCGGTATGGTGTGCCCTTGGGATGCGCGTTTGCCGAACCATGGTCGCCAATCGTCCAATTTGGTCGTTCCGCGACCCGTTGTCCAACCAAAACCATCCGCCGCGTTAAAGAACATTACATCCAATACATAGGTTCTTTCGGCATTGTATTTCTGTAATATTACACCCTTGCCACGAATCATTTCTGGGATTTCGGCGGTCGGGAATAACAGCAATTTATCATTTGAACCCGACATCGCAACCGTATCACCGTCAACCGCAACACAGAATGTTGCCGGATTCGTGTCGTCAACGTTCATAACCTGTTTGCCGTTGCGTGTTTGTGCAACGCAATTTTCACCCCCAACAATAAATCCGTTCCCATGACGTGATACAACCAAATATTTCGCGGTTGTATCCAACACAAATGCACGAACAATGTTTTCTTCGGCACCAATGTCCGCCATCATACGCACCGATTCCCCAAAACCACGTGCCGATGGCAAATCATTTGCCGTCAATGTGAACATACGACCCGATGAACCAAACAAATTGATTTTATCAGTGGACATCGCATGAAATGCGCATTGTAATTCATCGCCTTCTTTGAATTTCAAATCAAGGTTGTTCAAATCCATGTGCCCCTTGGCCGCACGAATCCAACCCATTGTGGATAAAATCACAGTTACAGGTTCTTTTTCAATGAATTCTTCGGCGTTCACAACGATTTCTTCGGTTAACGGTGCCCATGTTGTACGGCGACGACCAAGTGTGGTCTTTTTATCATATTGCTTTTTAATATCGGCAAACCATGCCTTTATTTGTGTGTTTTGAATTTCTTCGTCACCAAGCAACGCAATTAACTGTTCCCGTTCTTCGCGCAGATTTTTATCTTCGCGACGGATTTCCATTTCTTCCAATTTGCGCAATGCACGCAGGCGGGTGTTCAATATAGATTCAACCTGAATATCAGATAATTTAAATTCCGCCATCAATACGGCCTTGGGGTCGTCTTCGGTTCTGATGATTTCAATCACCCGATCCAAATTCAGATACACAACCAGTAACCCACCAAGGATTTCTAAACGTTTTTCAATATTGCGCAAACGCCACCCAGATCGACGGCGCAGAACATTTTTCTGGTGCCGAATAAATTCGGTCAAAACGTCGCAAATGCCCATAACGCGCGGCGCACCGTTGGAATCAATAACATTGAAATTCATATTGAATTTGTATTCCAAATCAGTTGTCGCAAACAAATGCGCCATCATTTTGTCCGCCGGAACATTGCGCGTTTTTGGTGTGATAACGATTCGTACATCGGTCGTTGATTCATCAGATATATCATCAACCAGTGGCAATTTCTTGGCATCAACCATTTCGCCAATCTGTTCCACCAGTTTTGATTTAATAATACCGTATGGAATTTCGGTAATTACAACCTGATACCCACCACGTTCCAATTCTTCAATTTCATAGCGCGCACGGATACGAAATGCACCCTTGCCAGATTCATAATTTTTAACAATTGTGTCAAAGTCATCTATTAAAACGCCGCCCGTTGGAAAATCGGGCCCAATCATTTTGCGCATTACCTGGGCGGTGGTGGAATCGGGTTTATCAACCATCAGTGTCAGGGCATCACAAACCTCGGCCACGTTGTGCGTTGGAATATTCGTTGCCATACCCACCGCAATTCCCATGCCACCATTGGCAAGTAAATTTGGAAATGCACCCGGCATAACCGTTGGTTCAACCGTTGTGCCATCAAAATTCGGCATCATATCAACGCTATCTTCGTCAATGCCGTCCATAATCAGCATCGCGGCATCGGTCATTTTGGATTCGGTATAACGGTACGCGGCTTGGGGGTCACCATCAATATTACCAAAGTTTCCCTGGCCGTCTATTAGTGGATAACGAACCGAAAAATCTTGGGCAAGGCGGACCATCGCGTCATATACAGACGAATCGCCATGTGGGTGATAATGACCCAACACATCCCCAACAACCGTTGCACATTTACGAAATGCCGCCGATGGCGACAGTTTTTGGCGCAACATAGAATACAAAATACGGCGATGAACCGGTTTTAAACCGTCGCGAACATCGGGCAGGGCGCGCGACACAATCGTACTGACCGCATAGGACAAATACCGCGTAGAAAGCGCGTCTGCAAGTTGCTGTGAATCTATTCTTTCAACTATTTCTTTAACCATAACGATACAAAATTAGAACATTTAAAAAAAAATAACAACCAAAAAAGCAAGGTTTATTGCGCAATTTTGTTTTTTATTTCGCGGATACGCGCCAAAATTTCACGCAAATCGGCATCTGTAACCGATGGGGTTGGGTGATTTCGCACTTCGTCCGCCAAAACAATGCACAATGTCGCCAAAAGTGAATTTTCCGGCAAAGGACCAATTTTATCCAATATTTCACGCGCACGGACATCAACCATTTTGCCAAGTTCAATCAGACGGCCTTCTTGGCCATCTTCGCACCCCATGGGATAGTTGTTATTAACAATAGGTATAGAAACTACACTCATTTTAACTTCTTTAATTCGTCTAATTAGCCGGTTTTAATTTCTTTAATATTTCAACGGATTGATCAATTAATTCGGTCGCGCGGGCGTTTTTTGACCGCAGATTGCGAACCTGTTCGGTCAGAATTGCAACCTCTAGGTCGGTTTGTTTGCCCGCATTGACCGCCGTAGCGCGCAAACCAGCCGCCGCTTCTTCTAATTTGGTCAATTCGTGAAAGATTTGTTCTTTGATATCCGACATGCTGTCATTTTAAGATATTTTTTATATGCGTTCAACCCTAAAATATGATATAATCGTCCCGAAAGGTTTTTTTGTGGGGATTGCAGATGAAAAAGAAAATTGTATATATTTCTGGCGCCGAAGTTTTTGATATAAACGATGTCCGCGCCGCATTTGACGAGGTTAGAAGCGCACTTAATCTTGGAAATGACACGATACTGTTTGGGGTTCCAGTGGACGAATCGGCCACCCAGACCGACGAAGTTAATACCGAATCGGTCGTTGATGATACCGTTTTGGATGTTGAACCCAATCAAGAACCAGAATGCGTGGAAGAACCTGATGAAATAGCAGAAGAGGTGCCGTTGTATCAAGAAGAAGCCGAAGCACCAGTTGAAGATGTTGTTGTGGCGAATTCTAATGTGGCCGAAAATGATGCGCCTGTGGTACCGATACAGTCAGTATTAACAAGCGAAACCAAAAAAGGCAAAGGCAGGAAAAAGAGCACGGCGAAAAAGGTTGTCGTAGAGGAAGAACCAGTGGCCGTTGCAGAACCAAAAGCAGAAGATAACGTAGAAGTTGCCGAAGAAAAAGCGGCGGAACCTGTTGCAGAAACCACAATTAGCGTTCAAGAAGTGGAAATTGAAAATATCATAAATGATGATATGCCAACAGAACCCAAAGAAAAGACATTGGAAGAACTGTTGGAAAGTATGACACCACTGTGTGAAGATGTTCGTCCAGATGTCATCCAAGAACCAGTGGCTGAATCGCAAAATGTTGATGAAATAGACGCAACATTGGAAAGTTTGGCAAATGAATTTGCAGATACCCAGGCAAAAACGCCGGCAGGGAAAAAGAACGCTGGTCGCAGCAAAATTGGAAAATTAAAGAGTATTTTGCCATTACCATTCTCAAAAAAGAACAAAGATGATACCGGAATCATGGGCGATTTATTCGGATGGGCCGGATTCGCCGCAAATGATGACGATTTTACAATGCCGGGATTTTTTGCAAATGCCGGTGGGAAAAAGTAGAAAGCAATGAATAAAACCGAGGCAATAAAGAGACTGCTTGAACAATCTGGATTGCACGTGCGTGGCATTTCAGATGGTTTTATTATCATGGAAGATCCAGGGTGTATTACACGGGGTTTTCAGAATTTCCTTAGTGATGCATGGGTGGCGTTAATAGTTATCACTGGGTTTATGATAATGGTATGGGGTATCGCAAAGATACGCGGTGCAAAACTTTCCGAATTTGGTCATTTTAAAACACTGATAATGATTTTTGGTGTGTTGTCTGTGTTGGGACCGATATTAAATTTGATTTATGGTGGCAACCTTATGGGAATGGGGTGCAAAGATGTCAAGGTCAGTTTATCCGAAGTACAATCATTGTTGTCAGAAAAAATGAAAAGTAATCCAGATGCGTTGCAATACGAAGATATAGATATTTATGATTCTGGTCCGGTATATCGTGATGTGGCCGAAGAACCAACACCACCAGATGTAGATTTTTTGGTTCAAGAAGTGCCTGTCGAAGAACTAGATACATCATTGCAATAACATTAAATCACGCATTGAATATAATATTCCAGCCGACACCACGCAGTGATCGTGTAAGATAACACCAATCGCATTTAATTTGTTTTTAAGTTCAATGGTAATTTGCACATCTTCTTTGGAAAAAGATGTTTGGGCCTTTGGGTGATTATGCACCAATACCACAAATTTTGCCCCCAATGTCATTGCACGACCAATAATTTCACGGTCATAAAGTGTTGTGCAATCAATCGTTCCATGACTGTGCAATTCGTCTTCTAGTAATCTGCGATCAGAATCTAAATATAAAATGTGCATTTCTTCAACACCTTTGCCACCAAGAAGAAGTTTGCAATAGTTATTGAATTGTTCGGGGTTGTGGAAAATCGGTTTGTCGGCGCTGGCACTGCGATAACCAACAAGAAATATTTTCTGAATTGCTTTTAGAAAAATGGCGGTGTTCTGCCCAACACCAGGGACACGACATAGTTCTTCTATTGGTGTCTCCAATATCGGAAATATACCACCAAATTTTGCAAGCAACATTTTAGCAAGTGGCTTTACATCACGACGTGGAATCGCATAACTTAACAGCAATTCTAATAATTCATAATCTGCCAATTTATCATCAAGAAAATTTTGACGTAACCTTTCGCGGTGTCCGGCGCGTAATGATAAATCCAGATTTTTATCTGCCATTATTCAACCATTTTTTCGGTAAATATTGTTACGCCATCTTCGGTAATGCCAAGTGTGTGTTCCCATTGTGCAGACCAACCACCATCAACAGTTCGTGCGGTCCAACCATCTGGGTCAATTTTGCATTCTGCACGTCCGGTGTTAATCATTGGTTCAATAGTGAACACTAAACCTGGAACCATTTTAACCTTGTCCCACATTTTATCGTAAAAATGATAGATTTGCGGTTCATCATGCATAACCTTGCCAATGCCATGGCCAACAAAGTCACGTGATATTGAAAAACCATGTGGTTTAACAACGGCCTCTATGGTTTTTCCGATTTCCGATAATGGTACACCTGGGGCGCATACGGCGATTGCCGCGTTTAATGCATCCTGACATGTTTGTACCAATTCGCGTGCTTTTGGGGATACATTACCAATCATAAACATACGCGAAGAATCACCATGAAATCCCTTGTACTCGGCGGTTAAATCAACATTTACAATGTCGCCATCTTTTAATATTACATCATCACTGGGGATGCCATGTACGATAACGTCATTAACCGATGTACAGATGCTTTTTGGATAACCTTGGTATCCCAAATCAGACGAACGTGCACCATTTTCGCGCAAGAATTCCGCAACCATTCTATCAATTTCACCTGTTGATATTCCGGCACGAATATATGGTGTAATATAATCAAAACAGCGCGCCACTAAATCGCCAACCACGCGCAGACGTTTGAAATCTTTTGGTGCATACACAGATGATAACATTTTAATTCCTTCGTTTAATGGACATTTTATATGTTTTTAATACAAGTTTTAATGCAAAATCGCGCAACAATATTTCACTGGGCATACCTGTGGTTCGTATCTGGCCTTCTAGTTCATTAAGGCGGATTAAAACCGCGCTGATATCATCGGCCGACCATATTTTCATTGCAATGTGGAATTTATCAGAAACCTTCCAAAACAGACGTGGCAATTGTCCATCAACAACGGCGGTCAGCAATGTTTTAAAATGCCGATCCAACATACGAACCAACATATTGGGTTCTGCGCCATCGTATAATAATCTGTCCAATGCCAGCATTGTTTGTTGAATATGACCCGCCGTCAAAGAATACAAAAAGTCATCGGTATTTGATGCGCCTGTGTCAGGCAGACATTTTTCAACATCATCTAAATCTATGGTCTTTTTATCATCAACATATAGGGCAATTTTTCCCAAGAAACCACGCGTGATTCCACGATCACCACCAAGATGATTCGTCATATAAATCATTGCATCAGGTGAAATCTGTTTAATGCCGGCGATAGTAAATAACTCTTTACGAATCACTGTTTCTAATGTCTTGGCGTCATCAGTATAACATGCAACGGCCGCCACATTATTTCCATTTTCAAAAAATGTGCGCACGCCACCACCGGCACGTAAATCGCCCGCCGTAATAATAACCATTGCATCCAATGCAGGATGTTCAATTAAATCTTTGATGGCCTTGGCATCGGAATCGCCCACATTTGAAATAATAACCATTTTACGACCACCAAACATTGATGGTGTGCAGGCCTCGGCAAAAAGGGCGTCTTGTTTGTCGCGCAGGTCGGCAGAATCAAGTGCAAAGATGTTATCTTTTTCTATTGCCAAAATTTCAATGGATTTATCACACAATTCATCAACCAAACCCGCGTCAGGTCCGTAAATTAAAACGGCCTTGACCCCAGTAATTCCATTGGTAAAATCCGATTCTTTCCACTTCATTTTTTCTGTTCATATGCGGCAATATCCGCAATCGCACGTGTTCCGATTTTATTGGCCAGCACGGTTATCGTATTCGTGACTGCATTATTATAGGATGCATTTGCCGCAACCAAGTACCGAACAAATGTATATGATTCGGATGCAGTTTCGGTTCCAGATGCAATTTTTTCATCACCATGTTTCAATACATAATTTGCAGTTAATTGTATTTCTTGCCATGTCGCACTGCCCGTTGGTTCTAATGCCTTGTATTTAGTAGTCGGGTTTTGTAATGATACAATTAACTGGTATGGGGCATTTGGTTCTTTTTGACCACCGAATTGGCTGTTCAGTGCATTGCGTAATTCAATGCCGTTAATACCGCTGATTGCTGGAACATAGATGTCGGTATTACTGCCCGAAAACATCGGGGTAAAACCGCATCCACACAATAATAAAAGACACAAGTATTTTTTCATAAAGGTTTACCTAAATTAAATAAATATTGTTTTCTTGTTGCAATTTATTCATATAATACCTAGAGTTTTAGTAAATCGCAAGAGGGAATGATGAATATTTTTCTTATAATGTTAATATCTGTATTTATGGCAGCATACTATATGTTCTTTGCACCATCTGCGCGGGTGCCAGAACAAGAAACAGTTCATGCGGTTGCGGTTTCTGATTTGCGTTCAATTGCAGAATGTGCGCTGGCCATGCATAATGCACAAATTTCAGGGGCAACATTTAATGATATTTGCGTTGATCAAAACGAAATCAAAAGTGAATTTATATGCCTTGATGCGAAAAACGCAATTACCGAGTGTGAAGCCAGTGGAATAAAAAAACCGAAACTTAGTTTATTGGTAACCGCGACCGGTAAAATACATACATCTGATTATAATGAAATGATGGAAATATTAGAAAAGAATTTCGCAACAACTGGTTCTTTTGGAATATTACAAGACGGTATGATTGTATCGGGCGGAACTGCGCTGGCAAGGGCGGTGCCAGAAGCAATACAAGAGGAAATGGAATTAGAAGATGGGCAATTGGTATATATGTCGCATTATGATATACCCGATCCAGATAAGGTGTTCACTGGGGCAGCTGGCGACAATATTACGTGTCCGGTGGGAACAAATAAAACATATCGTTTTGGCCGCTGGCAATGTATTGGATACAATTTGAAAACCAGTTGTGGTGGCGATTTAGTGTGGGATGCAAGTGTAATGGAATGTGTACCCGACGAATCACGTAAACCATTGTGCGCTGGGCGTCAGACCGCCATTATCGTTGACGAAGTATGGGAATGCGTTAATCCATTTACAGAACGAAATTGTGGCAGTAATCTGGTCGCACGTTTAAATTATGAAACGCTTGAATGGGAATGTGTAGAAGACCCAAATAAAATTCCTGTGGCAAGTAAATGTTCTGCGGTACAAGCAAAAACACACCGTGGACGTGGCGGTGCATCATTACGAATCACATCCAGTACATGTACAGAATGCGAAAAAATGGTTGTGGACGAAGAAACCTGTGTAACGGTTTGTGTGCCGGATGCAACAAAAATCACAGACCAACGTTGTTATCCTGGGCGCAGTTCCGAATGCAGTGGCGAATCGCGTGCGTTTTACTTTGGTTTCCCAAATGCAACATACGTTAGAAATGCCAAGGTTGTGGCCGAATCTATGGTGCCATTTGATTCTGTACATTCACAGAATCGCAAATTTAATTGCCTTGATTGTGGTACAGGCACAATAGATAGACAGAAATCACAATCGCCATTTGTGGCGGTATGCGAATGAAAGACCGCATTTCTGCGGTTTTTTTATGGTTATAAATCTGCGAAAGAATCGGATATAATTCATAATAATTTGGAATTACGCAAATTTTTACAAAAAACTATATGTAGACATATTTTTATCAAAAATTAACTATATATTGTAAAAAATGTCGTTAACGAATCGGTTTTTATGCAAAAAAGTGCTTTTTGTTGACACAAAATATATTTTGGTGCCCAAATAAAAAAATTTTTATGCGCTAAGATGCCCAGAAAACCGCCATTTTTAAAAGTAAAGCGAAAAAATAAAAAAATTTACATTTTATGCGTTGTTTATAAAACGTAAAAACTATATATTGTTATAGAAACAATAAAAGGGACACAATATATTGTGTTTTTTGACAAAAATCGGAGTTTATATAATGTCTGACACAAATAAGGAAGTGAAAATGCAGGTTGCGCCGACATTTGTATGTAATGTAATGAGTGTGAAAAAACGTTCTGGTGAAACGGCTGCGTTTGATGCAAAGAAGATTTACAATGCAATTAAAAAAGCGGCGTGTGCCACAAATGAAATATCTGATGAATATGTTGCCCAAATCACAAACGAAGTTTTAAATGATTTGGACAATAATTTTATGGGGCGCACCCCATCGGTTGAAGAAATACAAGATATAGTTATCAGAAAGTTAATGGATTCTCATTCTTATAAAACAGCCGAAGCATATATTATATATCGTCAAAAACATTCAGAAATTCGTAATGCCAATGTTGATGCTATTGAAATAATTGAAAGTTATGTCGGCGGTTCAAATTGGCGTATCAAAGAAAACGCAAATATTGGCTATTCTATTGGTGGTCTGATTTTGCGCACCAGCGAACGCGTTACCGCAGAATATTGGTTAAATATGTTCCCCCAAGAAATTGCCGATGCACATCGCAGCGCGGCAATTCATATTCATGACCTTGGGTGGTTAACAGGATATTGTGCAGGTTGGTCATTACGCGAATTGTTGTACGAAGGATTCAATGGTGTTCCGGGATATCTGCAGTGCGAACCAGCCAAACATATGGCAACCGCAATATCTCATATGGTGAATTTCCTTGGAACATTGCAAAATGAATTTGCTGGGGCCCAGGCATTCTCGTCTGTGGATACTTATCTGGCGCCATATGTCCGCATTGATAATATGTCATATGCTGATGTGAAAAATGCAATGCAGACATTGGTATTTAATTGTGCGGTACCATGTCGTTGGGGAACCCAGACACCATTTATTAACTTTACATTTGATTGGACATGTCCAAAAGATTTGCGTGAACAGCGTCCGTTTGTTGGTAAAAAGCAGGTTGATTTCACCTATGGTGATCTTCAGGCCGAAATGGATATGATAAACAAGGCGTTCATTGAAGTTATGACCGAAGGTGATGCGCATGGGCGTCCGTTTACATTCCCGATTCCAACGTATAATATTACAGATGATTTCCCATGGGATCATCCAAATGTTAAACCTTTGTTTGATTTGGCGGCAAAGTATGGAATTCCAAATTTCCAGAACTTCCTTAATTCTGATTTGAATCCAACGGATGTTCGTTCTATGTGCTGCCGTTTGCGCCTTGATGTGCGTGAATTGTTGAAACGTGGTGGCGGTCTGTTTGGCTCGGCGGAAAAAACGGGTTCAATTGGGGTTGTAACAATGAACTTGGCGCGTCTTGGATATACCCACAAAGGCGACCGCGAAGGTTTGTTCCGTGAACTTGAAAGATTAATGAATATGGGCCGCGAAGTTTTGGAAATCAAACGTCGTGTGATAACCAAACATATGGATAATGGTTTATATCCGTTTACAAAACGCTATCTGGGGAACTGGAATCATCATTTCTCTACGATCGGTGTGAACGGTGCAAACGAAATGGTGTTGAATTTCACAGATGGCAAAGAAAATATTGCAACGCCATTTGGTAAGAAATTAGTTTTAGATTTAATGGACTTTATGCGTGATAAATTGGCAACCTTCCAAGAAGAAACAGGTAACCTGTATAATTTAGAGGCGACCCCAGCCGAAGGTTGTTCATATCGCTTTGCAAAAACCGATGTGAAAAATTTCCCAGATATTATAACGGCGGGTACGCGTGAAGCGCCATATTATACCAATTCAACGCAATTGCCGGTGAATTTCACAGATGATCCGTTTGTTGCATTGGAACATCAAGAGGAATTGCAACGCAAATATACGGGCGGAACAATGTTGCATCTTTATATGGGTGAACCAGTTTCATCTGGCGAAGCCGCACAAAAGATTGTCCGCACGATATTTGAAAACTACAAGATTCCGTACATGACACTTACCCCGACATTCTCAATATGTCCAAAACACGGGTATTTGCCAGGTCGGCACGAGTTTTGTCCAAAGTGCGATGCAGAATTGGGAATCAATCCTGATACCGCATCAAACAAGGCATAACGGTTTAACAAAAACAATCAAAAAAGGAAAAGGAGAGTAAAAATGATCGCAAACGAACAACAAAGAACACCATGTGAAGTTTTCTCACGCAGTATGGGTTTTATCCGCCCAACCAAGAACTTTAACATTGGTAAATATTCTGAATTTTGCGAAAGAAAAACATTTACAGAAGCAAACAGTTTGACCGCTGGGGCACGTCACAGCGAATTGATGAAAAAGGCGGCATAAGGTTATGAGAGCAATTCAGATTGGTGGATTGGTATCGTTCACAACGATAGATTATCCAGGAAAATTGGCGGCTGTGTTGTTTTTGGTTGGTTGTCCAATTCGTTGTGCGTATTGTTCAAATCCACATCTGATTGGGGTTGGTGATGGTGAATATGACCCCGAAAAAGTTTTTGAATGGTTGCAGACCCGTGTGGGAAAGCTTGAAGCCGTTGTGTTTTCCGGTGGCGAAGCGTTAATGCAGGGGGATGCAACCATTGATTATATGCGTCGTGTGCGTGATTTAGGTTTTGCTATTGGTCTGCATACGAACGGTTTTTATCCAGAAACGCTTGCACGGGCAAGTGAGGTTGTTGATTGGATTGGTATAGATTACAAAGCAATCAAAACAAATTACGAAAAATTAACAGGTGTCAATATCGCATACGACCATCTTATAAAAAGTTTGGACGTATGGGCGAAAACAGGTAAACCAGCTGAGGTTCGTGTAACCTGTGATCCGCGTTATGTATCACCTGATGATTTATTGGAAATCGCGCGTGATGTATCAAATCGTGGATACAAGAATTTTGCTGTTCAGAAATATATTCCACATTTTGAAGACGAAGAACACAAAACAACATCTGCCATGCGCGAAGTGTTTTTCAGCGATGCAGAATTGCGCGAAAAAATAAATGCATTATTTGATACAGTTATCTGGCGAGAATAGGGCAGATTTCTATTCCATTATCAACTTTT